>PPYE01482721.1_pt1 | contig 135874 bp, 113 predicted proteins | sample 1559881 | NCBI WGS metagenome assembly PPYE01 (sample SAMN08240022, study PRJNA423297) | Human gut metagenome, whole genome shotgun sequencing project.
TACATCTATTGAACTTTTTAGATCACAAAGATAAGTCAAAGAACGCTTTAATCAATTATTCGATATAAACTCTAATAATTTTGTAACAAATTCCATATCTGCATTCCTCACTTCAAAGGAAGAGAATAAAACGATTTCAGTACGTGTGAGCAATGACCATGGATATGCTGTAATAGATTTTGTTGATAATGGTATCGGACTTTCTCAAGAATATAAAAATACCCCAGATGTTATTTTTAATGCTTTCGAGACATCTATAGTGGATAATCAGAACAATAAGATTGGCACTGGCATGGGATTGTTTATCGCGAAAGGCATTATCAGCAAATATCCGGATGCAATGATTGCATTACTGCCTGTTGAGAAAGGCTTTGGAATAAGAACAATATTTAAGATCAAATAATTATGAACGATAAAATCAGATTAATCTATTTAGATGAAGATGAGGGCTGGCAGTCACAAGCTCATTCTGTACTGAAGAACGACTTTCAGCTTCACATTCCACAATCTATGCCTCAAAATATAGAAGATATTTGGCGGGAGATATGCGAATTCGATGCACAAGCTGTATTAATTGATTATCGCTTGAATAATACAGGGGTAGTATCATATACTGGCGATGATGTGATACATGTACTTCATCGTCACAACAAACATCTACCAATGTTCATTATAACATCATTTGAGAGTAATGCATTAATAGAGTGTAAAGAAGCCCAAATAATCCGTGGTAAAGAATTATTTACTGATGCAAATCAGTACGAAAAGCTAAAGAGTATTATTACGGCAAATGTAAATAATTACAATAGTCGTAAGGCTTCGGCTGAAAATATAATTAAACATCTTCAAGATAAAGTTTCCAAAGGAGAGAACTTGACAAATGAAGAGTCGGTCGCAAGGTTTGAGGCTGAACTTTACTTGTCAGAGTTGGATTTGGATAATAGCGTTCATGCTGATTTGATTACAAGCAAATCAAATGAGACATTAGAGGAATTGTTGAAAGTCGCCCAAAGTATTGTTGATTTACACAAGAAGTAAACTATGTCAGATTTCAGAAAAATAACCCCTGCTCGTCGAGAATCAGTACCAGTATATAAGACTCATAACGAATATAAGCCATTGCTACGCGAAGATTTTCATCAACGCTGCGGTTATTGTGGGGATCATGAGTTCTTTAGGGATACTTATTATGAGGTTGATCATTTTGTCCCTAAAAAGAGCCTTGTGAACATATCTCCTACAGAATATTCTAATTTGGTTTATTCATGCCGATCTTGCAATAATTCCAAACGCGCAAAGTGGCCTACGGGGGATGAGAATATACATAACGATGGGAAACAAGGTTTCATAGACCCTTGCGATGATGCTTACGCAGCACAATTTGAGAGACTGGCAGATGGCTCTATACACTCAATTACTGATCTTGGTGATTGGATGTGGTCTGCACTTAATTTTGGAAATCCTGCTCACCGAGTGAGATGGAAGTTAGAAGAAATTAAAATTATGCTTAAAGAATTAGATGAAGTGAACATTGATTCGTTGGAGGAACTAAGAGCCAAAGAAAAACTGAATAGATTATACCACAACCTAGAGGAACAATTAAGAGGAAAACCAAAATTTGACTAATCAATGAACTCTCAAATTTTCGCATATCTTAAACGAAAACAACTCACAGATACACGGACAGTTAATCGCCTGTTCGTGTCTTCTTTTGTGTCGCTTAGTGATCTGAAGATTGAGAATAATCATATTATAAAAGGATTGCTCATAGACAAGGATGATAAAGATTTTGACTTGTTGCAGGAATTTATATCAAAGATTCGCCATTTCCATCCTACACCAATGACAATAGAAGACATGATTAGTCTCTTTGAATTTGTCGTTTCGCCAGCTGACCGTATTGTAACAGGAGCCGTTTATACACCTAGGTCTGTAAGAAAAAAGATCATTGAAACTTGCTTAAATACAATGCCAAATGAACAAATGCAACATGTTCGTGTGGCAGACATCGCTTGTGGTTGTGGTGGTTTTTTAATGGATGTTGCATTGTTTCTACGCAATAATACAGGGAGGACATTTTGTGATATTTATCAAGAATCAATATATGGGATTGATGTCCAAGAGTATTCTGTGGAAAGGACAAAAATCCTGCTTTCACTTTTAGCCTTGCTTTATAATGAGGATTTAGACTTTGATTTCAATATTCTTCAAGCAGATACACTAGATTTTAACACAGCGGAATGGAATCAGACTTACACGCATTTTGATGTTATTGTTGGCAATCCGCCATACGTTTGTTCGCGCAATGTAGATGCTATCATAAAGGAAAAGATGTTGCAATATGAAGTTTGTCTGTCTGGACATCCAGATTTGTATATTCCTTTTTTCCAAATAGCAACGGAAATGCTTAATGATGGTGGAAAGTTGGGCTTCATCACAATGAATAGTTTTATCCGCTCAGTCAATGGTAGAGCTGTACGGAATTATTTTTCTCGTGGAATTCATGATATTTCAATATTGGATTTTCGTGGTTATCAGATTTTTCAAAAGAAAAGTACATATACATGTCTTTTCTTCCTCACAAAGAATCAAGCATCAGATACACTACATTATGCCGTTAATGAGAATGGAGATTTAAACGTAACACCCAAATATACTAATATCTTATATGATCAACTTGATAACAAAAAAGGGTGGAGTCTCAATGATTTTGATGCAGTACGCCAAATGGAGTCCACAGGAATTCCTATTGGCAAATATTGTCAGTCTCGCCACGGTATAGCTACACTTAGTAACAAGACTTACATATTCAAACCTGTCGCAGAGGACGATAACTATTATTATTTGGAATCTAAAGATGGACGCTACCCTATAGAAAAAGCAATATGTAGAAATGTCATCAATTCCAACAAACTCAATTCGGAGGTTTCTTTCGAAAGCATTATCGAGAAATTGATTTTCCCATACTGTATTAATGAAGGGCGAGCTACAATTATTGAGGAGTCAGTCATGAAGACCATTTTTCCTTATACTTATACTTATCTTTTATCCCAACGCAAACAACTCGCTACACGTGACAAAGGCAAGACAGATAAGTATCCCACATGGTATGCCTATGGTAGAACTCAGTCGCTCATAATGCCAAGATATAAATTATTCTTTCCGAAGTTCGCAAACAAGCCTCTTCATTGCGTTTTGAAAGATGATGCAGACCTGATGCTATACAATGGCGTTGCATTTGTTAGCGATGACCTTGAAAAGTTGCAAGTCTTGAAAAGCGTTCTTGATAGTGATCTTTTTTGGAGCTATCTTGTCAAGAACGCAAAACCATATTCAACTGGATACTATTCGCTTAGTGGAGTTGATATTAAAAATTTTTGTATTCCTACTATTAAAAAAAGAAATGTGCCATAGTATAAAAAAACTCTAATAAGCTTTTTAAGCTATTTTTTTAAGATGAATACAGAAAAGAAAATTCTAAAAGAAAACGGTCTAACAAACATCGACGAACTCATAGATTCCCAGTTCGGCAAACTTGGAACATCGGAACGTGAAAGATTCCGTGAAGAAGCCCGTACCTATGTAAACGGACATGCTAAAACTGCGGAATGTAAGATTTCCCCAAAGGAACGGAAATAACCGACTTTTCCTGTCCATTCCGGCAAGCCGAAGAACACTACCTCCGTAACGTCAAATTCTTCTCTGATGCAGATGAAAAGAGGTGGTTATTTGAAAAGTCCGCACTTAGCAGTCTGATGTATCTGGTTGAATGCTAATATCCTACAAGGTTCACCAGCAAATAATGTAGGAATTGAACCTATTTTTGTAAGCAATGCCGAACTACAAAGATGCAAACATTTGATAATAAACACATTACATACCATCCAATTACTCCAAAGCAGATTGGGGCTCTGGGTTCGGGCCCCAGGCGGATCCGAACCTATTTCTATGACCTAAACAAATATCTGAAAACTACATATTTACTTTATTTTCTTCTCTTATTTCATTTAATCTAAAACTATTAATAATCAACAATTACATTCCATTCAAAACCATAATCTATGTCTTATCCGTGTCCTATGCATCCGTCTGTGATATGGACACAATTAATATTTATTTTTTATGAGACATAGTTTTTCCATCTACTTCTATCTGAAACGTAGAAAGCTTCAAAAAGACAGCAAGTCAACAATCATGCTCCGCATCATAGTCAACAACAAGGCCGCAGATGTAAGTCTGAAGACGTCCATCCTACAGGAGCATTGGGACAAATAGAACAGGCGTGTTTCCGACATGAATCCAGAAGCACACGACATCAATGCATACTTGGACAAAGTAAGTTCCACATTGCAGCTTCATTACCGACAGGCCCAACTGGAAGGGAAGCAGCTTACGGCAAGCATGCTGAAGCAACGCTTCATGGCAACAGGATCCAACCCGCTTACTCTCCTGAAAGTATTTGACAAACAAGTGAAAGATGCGGACAGGCTGGCACATGCCGGACAAATCAGCATGTCCCATTCCAACAGGCATAAACTGGTCTACAGACGGCTTGAAGAGTTCTGCAAGAAGATGGGCAGGCAAGATATGGCATTGGAACAGTTCGACCGACAGATGATACACGAACTGGAGCTGTTCTTCAGGACTGACTGCAGGCTGTCGGTCAATACGACAGCCAAGATGATGAGCATGGTAAGAAAAGGAATTCTATGGGCATACCGGTGCGGAATTATCCTGACCAATCCGTTCTCAACCTACCGGATAAAGAAGGAGGAAAGCCAAAAACAATACCTGAACAGGCATGAAATAATAAGGATGATGAACAAGCGGCTGGATATTCCCAGACTGGCTTCCATCCGTGACATATTCATCTTCAGCTGCTTCACGGGCATCGCCTACTCAGACATCTGTCGGTTGAGAAAGAATCAAATCATTTCAGATTCCGACAAGGGCATGTATATCCATCTGTACAGAACCAAGACCAACCACCCCGCATTCATTCCCCTTCTTCCCCAGGCCAGGAAAATGGTCAGCCTCTACATAGGGAAAGGCGAGTCGGAATACCTGTTCCCAACCATCTCTAACCAGAAAAGCAACGCCTACCTTAAAGAGCTTGCCGACATCTGCCATATCAGAAAAAAGGTGACATTTCATGTGGCCCGGCACACGTTCGCCGTGACTGTCTGTTTGGAAAACGGACTTCCGATAGAAACGCTTTCCAAAATGCTTGGACATACCAATTTGAGGGTTACACAAGCCTATGCCAGAATCACGTACAGGAAAGTCACGGAGGACATGAAGGTATTAAAGAACAAGCTAAAGGACTGGAAACAGGAATCCGGTACGATGAAATCTGAAGACATTTGATGACATCTGATTCCAACAGGTTCCGATGGTTTGCAGCAGCATAGAAATGCTAATATCTTTGTTTCAAACCAAAAAGAACATTTTATGGGAACAATCATCACCAGATCAGACAAGGAGGTGCTTCATTTCTTTGATGAAATGAAAAGGGTATCGGACCTCATAGACCATTTGTTGGCGGACAACCGGCACTTATTGAACGGGGAAAACTACCTGACAGATACGGAACTGGCCGGAAAGCTCAAGCTGAGCAAGCGTACGCTGCTGGACTACAGAAGTAGCGGCATATTGCCTTATTACCAGATAGGAGGAAAAATCCTATACCGGGAAAGCGATATCGTACGACTGCTGGAAAAGAACCGGAAAGAAGAATTCTGACATCCAGTTTTGTTTATTGGAAAGGCTATACCACCACATTTGTTGGAGTATAGCCTTTCACTTTTTATCAGGGTATTGTATGTGTCCACTTCATACCTTTCAGGAATTCCTTTCCTGAGCCTACATATAATGGCGCAACATATAGTCGGAAGAATAGCCAAGCATTTCCCTGACGTGTTCTTTGGGAATCCGGTTGGCCAGGGTGACTGTCGCAGCAAATGTATTGCGGGCCATCTGGGTGGTCAGACGCTTGGAAATCCGACAACGCGCCGCTACCTCTTTCAGGTATTCATTCATTTTCTGGACTGACGGGACAGGAAAACACGGACCTTCCGGATTCATCGGATTCCAGCCTCTGTATTTTTCTAGCAGGACCATTGCCGGTTTAAGAAGAGGAACACGGCTTGTACAGCTGTCTCCAACCTCCGCTACTTCAGCACGTGTCCTGCAAATCCACAGTGTTCCTTCGTCATCCCTAAACAAGTGCGACGGACAAAGGGTGCTTATCCCCTGATAGGAAAGTCCGGTGAGCGCACAGAAGACGAACACATCCTTCACCCGTTCCAGACGTCCGGCCGGCATATCCGTTTCCATCACTGTTCTCAGTTCATCCCAGCCCAGAAAAGACGGAGAAGTCTCCTCCTTCACGCACAGCCGTCCCAGTTCTTTCAAGCACCTGCCATCCTCCATCCACCCCTTCTGCTGGGCCACCTTGAGAACTTTACGGAAACACTCCAAATATTTAGCCGCCGTATTCCAGGCCAGCCCGCGGGTTTCCTTCAAATACCTTTCAAATGCCGTGATGAACTTCCTGTCCAGTTCGGAGAACGCGATATCTTCCTTATTGTAAACATTCCGTATGACGGTCTCTACCAATCCGCAGCATCTGTTGTAACGTGCCAGCGTGGCAGGATGCAAATCCCCGGGAGAAGCCGCCCATCCGTCTATGCATTCCTTCATGGCCTTCAGAACCTGATGCCGTCCTTCTCTGGCATACAGAATATCCAGGATTTTCTTCGGAGTCAGTTTTTCCCCGTCATACACGGAATTCCTGTGAATGACATATATTCTGTCCCTCAGCGTCTCAAGGTACATGTTCAGTTCCCTCGAACTTCGGTCTTTTCCTTTGCTACGCATCTTTGCATTGTCCCATAACTCCACCGATATAGAGCGCTGGATACGGATTTCATCCCGCTGTCCGTTGATTGTCACCCGAAGAACGACCGGTGCTTCACCGTTCTTCAGCAACTTGTTCTTCAAGATGAAGAACATTACATTCAGTGTGTTTCCTTTCATACGTTCTGTTTTGGTGCAAACTTAGTAAATACACTGGAATACAGCACTATGCAAAATTGCGCAATATAACGAAGTATAATACATGTCTTTCCTAAACACGGCTGTACTTTCCGAATTCAACAATCGGATATTCTTTAATGACCAATTTTAGCAACAACCAACATTAAGACATCTGATGACTTTTGATGCCATCTGATGACACCACGTTGGCCAGCCAGGCCATACCGTCTATCTTTGCCTCAAACCAAACAACTATACTTTATGGAAATCGTAAACATTGAAGCCGGTACTTTCAGAGAAATGATAACATCCATCCGACTGCTGAAAGAAAAACTGGAAAACCTCAAAAGCAGGCAAACCTCAAAAAGTCTGGATGACTGGATGGACAATCAGGAAGTATGCATGGCACTGAACATATCGCAGAGAACATTGCAGACCCTGAGAAGCAACGGTACCTTGCCCTTCTCCCAGATTGACCGGAAAACCTATTATCGGAGACAGGATGTTATCAGACTGATTGAAAAAGGGAAGAAGAGATAATCCCTACAAAAGCGAGACCAATCCATACAAGTAAACAACTCTTCATTATGTAAAAGGCTATACCTCACTGTGAGTTGTGAAGTATAGCCTTTTCTGATTATCCGAAGACCCGAGCAACATCCTGCATGTCCTTCATAATACTGTTATCCAGTACACGGGCATAATGCTGTGTCATGCGGGTTGAAGAATGGCCAAGCATCTTCGACACATTCTGCAGGGCGACATCATTGGCAAGGGTAACAGTCGTCGCGAACGTGTGCCTAGCCACATGGACGGTCAGCCGCTTGTTCACCCGACACAGGGTGGCAATCTCTTTCAGGAATTCGTTCATCTTCTGATTCGACGGAATCGGGAAACAGGGACCTTCAGGATCTTCTGGGTTCCAGTTCTTGTATTTCTCCAGAATGACAAGAGCAGGTTCCAAAAGCGGTACATTGCAAGTACAGCTTTCCTTATGAGTGGTTATCTTCACGCGGGCCTTGTGTATCCACAGTTTCCCCTCATTATCCTTATAAAGATGTGCCGGACACAAGGTCTTCACATCAATGTACGACAGGCCGGTCAGACAACAGAACAGGAAAAAATCCTTCACGGTGTTCAGACGTGTCGTGGAAAAGTCCTTCTCCATAATCCGTTTCAATTCTTCCAGGGTCAGAAACGTAGGGCACGTCTCTTCCTTACGGAACAGACACTTGCGTTTTCCGGCCAACGGGTCCAGTTCCAGCCATCCGTTTTCCCTGACCAGTCCGAGAAATTTGCGAAAACAGCTCATATACTTGGTCAGGGTATTCTGGGAAAGTTTGCGTACCGTTCTCAGATGCATCTCAAACCGGTCGATGAATTCCCCACTAAGTTCATGAAATGTAATATCCTCTTTCTTGTAGAAATCCTTAATGACTGTCTGCAACGATTCATAACAGTTGTTATAACGTGAAATGGTGGAGGGCTGGTACTCCGTACCAATCAGGAAAGTCCAGTCATCGATACATTTCCGCATGGTCTGCAAAACCAGATGTCGTTCCTCTTTAGAGAATAACTTTATCAGAAGATTTTTTGGGGTAATCAGTGCTTCCCGACAGAGAAGTTCCTTGTGAATCTGGTACAGCCTTACTTTCAATACCTCGATATAGCTGTTCAGCTCCGTTGAACTCCGGTCTTTTCCTTTACTGCGTTCCTTCACATTATCCCATAACTTCAACGGAACAGAACGTTGAATCCGGACTTCATCCAATTGTCCGTTAATTGTCACCCGCAGAAAAATAGGTGCCTCACCGTTTTTCTTTAGTCTGCTCTTACGGATAAAGAACAGAACTTTCATTGATTCCTGTTTCATACCACTTTATTTACGTTGTAAAATTAAAAAATGAGGAACAGGAAAATCCTACGCAAAAACATGATAATCAATGAAGTATTATACATTTCAGGTGCTTTTTTATTGTCCCTAAAAAAGGACCCTGAATTTGCACCTGACAAACTTCGTAGAAACGCTATATTCTGCTTCCGCCCGGAAACGAAAAAAGCCCTGATTCTGTTGTGAATCAGAGCTTTTCCTAATTTTGCTTTGTAAGTTTGCGGTGCGTACGGGACTCGAACCCGTGACCCCATGCGTGACAGGCATGTATTCTAACCAACTGAACTAACGCACCATTCTTTTTGTTGCTTTTATTAGGAGATTGTTTATAATTCGTTACTTTTGCAAAAACTATTTTTCTACAAAAAAAACAGCACTGAATGAAAATTGCAATCATAAAATACAATGCAGGCAACCTCTTTTCGGTGGATTGTGCACTGAAGCGACTGGGTGTGGAACCTGTCATCACCAACGACAAGGAGACACTGCTCAGTGCCGACAAGGTGATTTTCCCGGGAGTGGGCGAAGCACGTACCACCATGGATTACCTGAAAGCTTGCCACATGGACCTTCTCATCAAAGAGCTCAAACAACCAGTATTAGGTATTTGCCTGGGGATGCAGTTGCTCTGCCGACATTCGGAAGAAGGTGATGCGGACTGTCTGGGAATCTTCGATGCGGAAGTCAAGCGATTCCAGTCGACCAATCCTGAAGAGAAAGTTCCTCACATGGGATGGAATACATTGTCACATCTCCGCAGCCCCCTCTTTCAAGGTATGAAAGAAGAAGAGTTCGTGTATTTCGTGCATAGTTTCTATGTGCCGGTCAACGAATTTACAGCGGCCACAACCGACTATATCACCCCTTTCAGTGCGGCCTTGCACAAGGATAACTTCTATGCCACCCAGTTTCATCCGGAAAAAAGCGGAAAGGTGGGAGAATGTATCCTGCGCAACTTTTTGAATCTCTAATCACGAAACATTATATAAAATATGATAGAACTTATACCAGCCATCGATGTCATCGACGGGAAGTGTGTACGACTTTCTCAGGGCGACTATCAGTCGAAAAAGGTTTACAACGAGAATCCGGTAGAAGTGGCCAAAATGTTTGAAGCGCATGGCATCCATCGCCTGCATGTGGTCGACCTGGACGGAGCTGCTTCCAAGCATGTGGTGAACTATAAGGTACTGGAAGCACTGGCAGGACAGACTTCGCTGGTCATTGACTTTGGCGGAGGCATCAAAAGCGATGAAGACTTGCACATTGCCTTCGAAAGCGGAGCGCAGATGGTAACGCTGGGCAGCATCGCCGTAAAGGAGCCGGATACATTCAACCGATGGATGGAGGTATATGGCAGTGAGCGGATTATTTTAGGAGCGGATGCCAAAGACGGGAAAATAGCCGTCAACGGATGGCTGGAATGCAGCCGTCTGGAGCTGATGCCGTTTCTGGATGACTACATAAAGAAAGGAGTCACAAAGGTACTCTGCACGGACATCTCGCGCGACGGTATGCTCAACGGGCCATCCTTGGAGCTATACAAGCAAATCATGGAGGTGCACCCCGACCTGCACCTGATAGCCAGCGGAGGCATCAGCGGAATGAAGGACATTGAAGCACTGAACGAAGCAGGTATTCCGGCAGTGGTATTCGGTAAGGCTTTCTATGAAGGGCGCATCACCCTGCAGGACTTGAAAGCTTTTCTTCCTTAAACTCTTAACTCAAGAAACTGATTATGTTAGCAAAAAGAATCATACCCTGTCTTGACATCAAAGACGGACAAACGGTGAAAGGTACCAACTTCGTCAATCTGCGACAAGCGGGCGACCCGGTGGAGCTCGGAAAGGCTTACAGCGAACAAGGAGCCGATGAGCTGGTGTACCTTGATATCACTGCCAGCCACGAAGGACGGAAAACGTTTACAGAGCTGGTGAAACGCATTTCTGCGGAAATCAACATTCCTTTCACCGTGGGAGGAGGTATTCATGAACTGAGCGATGTGGAACGTCTGCTAAATGCCGGAGCCGACAAGGTGTCTATCAACTCTTCGGCCATCCGGAACCCGCAGCTCATCGATGACATCGCCCGCCATTTCGGTTCGCAGGTATGTGTGGTGGCCATTGATGCCCGACAAACCCCGCAAGGCTGGAAATGTTACCTCAACGGAGGGCGACTGGAGACTGACCGTTTCCTTATGGAATGGGCGGAAGAAGCCAACAGCCGCGGAGCCGGGGAAATCTTGTTTACCAGCATGGACCACGACGGGGTAAAGGAAGGATATGCCAACGAAGCACTGGCCGAACTGGCTGACCGGCTTAGCATTCCGGTCATCGCTTCCGGAGGAGCTGGCAAGAAAGAGGATTTCCGTGACGCATTTACGTTAGGAAAAGCTAACGCCGCCCTGGCTGCCAGTGTTTTTCACTTCGGTGAAATTCCAATTCCCGAATTAAAAGATTACCTTTGCAAAGAAGGTATCGCCGTGCGCAGATAAACTGTTTAAACTAACTATATTATATAAAGTAAGATTATGGAACTGGATTTTGAAAAAATGAATGGCTTGATTCCGGCCATTATCCAAGATAACTATACGCAAAAAGTATTGATGCTGGGATTCATGAACAAGGAAGCCTACGAGAAAACCATGGAAACGGGTAAGGTGACTTTCTTCAGCCGTACCAAAAACCGTCTGTGGACCAAAGGAGAAGAAAGCGGAAACTTTCTGCACGTGGTTTCGGTAAAGGCCGACTGTGATAACGACACACTGCTCATCATGGTACATCCGGAAGGCCCTGTCTGCCACAAGGGCACAGATACTTGCTGGGGAGACAAAAACGAGCAAGACATCATGTTCCTGAAAGAGTTGCAGGATTTCATCGACCGTCGCCGTCAGGAAATGCCGGAGAAATCGTACACCACCAGCCTGTTCAATTCAGGAGTCAACAAGATGGCACAAAAGGTAGGCGAAGAAGCTGTAGAAACCATCCTCGAAGCCTGCAACGGAACCGATGAACGCCTGATTTACGAAGGAGCCGACCTGCTTTACCACTTGATTGTGCTGCTTACGTACAAAGGCTACCGCATTGAAGACTTAGCCCGTGAATTGAAAGAGCGTCACAGCGCCACCTGGAAAAAACACTAATCACTATATATGGAAGAACAACCACTCATTTCTTACCAGCACGTAAATGTGAGCTTGCAAGGACAGGAGATTCTTTCTGACGTAAACCTGGAACTCCGGAAAGGCGAATTTGTCTATCTCATCGGAAAAGTGGGCAGCGGAAAGTCTACTCTCCTGAAAACCATCTACGGTGAGGTGGAGATTGATGCCGGAGAAGCATGGGTGCTGGGAAATGCCATGCGCACCCTGAAACGGAAGGACTTCCCTACCCTGCGCCGGAAACTCGGCATCGTGTTTCAGGATTTCCAACTGCTGACCGACCGTACCGTGCACGAAAACCTGAAATTCGTGCTTAAGGCTACCGGCTGGAAAAACCGTACCGAAATAGAACGGCGAATTGAAGAAGTGTTACAGCAGGTTGGCATGGAAAACAAAGGGTACAAAATGCCCAACGAACTTTCCGGTGGAGAACAGCAGCGCATCGTCATCGCCCGGGCCATACTGAACAAACCGGAAATCATCCTGGCCGATGAACCTACCGGCAATCTGGACGTGGAAACCGGACGGCGCATTGTGGAATTATTGCAGGACATCTGCCGTCAAGGCTCAGCCATTCTGATGACCACGCACAACCTGAGCTTGCTTTCGGAATATCCCGGAAAAGTGTACAAATGCGAACATCACCGTCTCACGGAAACGACAAATTCATAAAAAAGACAAAGGAGTAAAAGGATTTTTGCCAAAATGCCCTAAAATAGGGTTTTTATTATTACATTTGCTCCCGAAATTAATTAATTATAGAACATTTAAAATTCGAAACGTAAAATGAAAGTTTTAAAGTTTGGAGGTACATCTGTGGGTTCTGCACAAAGAATGAAGGATGTGGCCAAATTAATCACTGACGGCGAACAGAAAATTGTAGTCCTGTCTGCCATGTCAGGTACGACTAACACATTGGTTGAAATTTCGGATTATCTGTACAAGAAAAATCCAGAAGGTGCAAATGAAATCATCAATAGACTGGAAGCGAAATATAAACAGCACATTGATGAGTTGTATTCTACCGAAGAATATAAACAGAAAACACTGGATTTCGTAAAATCTGTATTCGATTACATTCGTTCTTACACGAAAGACATATTTACTTTATTTGAAGAAAAGGTCATCCTGGCTCAGGGAGAAATCATCTCTACCAACATGGTGACTAACTACTTGTGCGAGCAGGGCGTAAACGCGACATTGATTCCGGCATTGGAATACATGCGCACTGACAAGAACAGCGAACCAGACCTGACTTACATCCGCGAAAAACTGTCGGCACAACTGGAAGCGAACCCAGGTTATGAAATCTATATCACTCAGGGATTCATCTGCCGCAACGCATACGGTGAAATCGACAACTTGCAGCGTGGAGGAAGTGACTACACGGCTTCTCTGATTGGAGCTGCCATCAATGCTTCTGAAATCCAAATCTGGACAGACATTGACGGTATGCACGACAACGACCCGCGCGTGGTAGACAAGACTTCTCCGGTACGTCAGCTTCACTTTGAAGAAGCAGCTGAACTGGCCTACTTCGGTGCAAAGATTCTGCACCCGACTTGTATCCAGCCGGCTAAATATGCCAACATTCCGGTACGTTTGCTGAACACCATGGAACCGACTGCTCCGGGTACACTGATTTCTAACGACACGGAAAAAGGCAAAATCAAGGCGGTAGCTGCCAAAGACAACATCACAGCTATCAAGATTAAGTCAAGCCGTATGCTGCTGGCTCACGGTTTCCTCCGCAAAGTATTTGAAATCTTTGAAAGCTACCAGACTCCGATTGATATGGTATGTACTTCAGAAGTGGGTGTATCCATGTCGATTGACAATACAAAACACCTGAACGAAATCGTAAACGATTTGAAGAAATATGGTACGGTAACGGTAGACCATGACATGTGTATCGTCTGTGTAGTGGGCGACTTGGAATGGGAAAACGTAGGTTTCGAAGCCAAAGCATTGGATGCAATGCGTGAAATTCCAGTACGTATGATTTCATTCGGTGGAAGCAACTATAACATCTCTTTCCTAATTCGTGAATCGGACAAGAAACAGGCGTTGCAGTCATTGAGCAACGTGCTTTTCAACAGTAAAGAGAAATAAAAGCAACCTTTTATAAAAGCTAAAGGCGGAGGATACGGTCAGTAAAAACCGCATCACCGCCTTTTTTTATTCTTCTAATATAACAACAATCACAACTAAACCCATTTTATGAAAGCTAATTTTCCAATAGAGCAGTTCCGAAAACTGGAAACGCCATTTTATTATTATGACACAAATCTGCTTCGTGAAACCTTAAGTAAAATCAAGGAGGAAGCAGGAAAATACAATAAATTCTGTGTGCACTATGCGGTGAAAGCTAATGCCAACCCTAAAATATTAGGCATCATCCGTGAAAGCGGACTGGGAGCTGACTGCGTAAGTGGGGGCGAAATCAAAGCTGCCATCAAGGCCGGATTCCCTGCCAGCAAAATAGTATATGCCGGAGTGGGGAAAACAGACAAGGAAATCAATTTAGGACTGGATTATGACATCTTCTGCTTCAATGTAGAGTCTATTCCTGAACTGGAAGTCATCAACGAACTGGCCGCAGCAAAAAACAAGATTGCCCGCGTGGCTTTCCGTATCAATCCGGATGTAGGTGCTCATACGCATGCCAACATCACTACCGGACTGGCAGAAAACAAATTCGGTATCAGCATACAGGACATGGACCATGTGATTGATCTGGCACTGGAGATGAAAAACGTGAAGTTCGTAGGATTACACTTCCACATCGGCTCACAAATTCTGGATATGGGTGACTTCGTGGCACTCTGCAACCGTGTAAACGAATTACAGGAAAAACTTTTTGCCCGTCAGATTATCGTGGAACATATCAACGTGGGAGGTGGTTTAGGCATTGATTATGCGCACCCCAACCGCCAGCCGATTCCTGACTTCGCAGAATATTTTGCTACTTATCACAAGCATCTGCGCCTGCGTCCGCAGCAAACGCTTCACTTTGAATTGGGACGCTCAGTGGTAGGCCAGTGCGGTAACCTTATCACTAAAGTCATTTATGTAAAACAAGGTACCAACAAGCAGTTTGCCATCGTAGACGGAGGAATGACCGACCTGATTCGTCCGGCTTTGTATCAGGCTTATCACAAGATTGAAAACCTTACTTCGGAAGAAGCTGCAGAAGCATACGATGTAGTAGGTCCTATCTGTGAATCATCGGATGTATTCGGAAAAGCCATCGACTTGAACAAGGTACACCGTGGCGACCTGATCGCACTGCGCTCTGCCGGAGCCTACGGTGAAATCATGGCTTCTGGATATAACTGCCGTCCACTTCCGCAGGGATATACTTCGGACGAGTTAGTATAAGCGCAACTATATTTATTTGTTGAATAATTCGAAGGTAAATTTACATCCCACGGATGTAAATTTACCTTTTTCATTTCCGACAAAGACACCCACATCGAACAAGTGGGTAGCAAAGCCGTAACCGAACTCCAGATAAGGATTCAGGTGCGGCATAAAAAGAATACCCGTATAAAGACGTTCTTTCTGAACGAAAGATAACAGACGAGATACAGGATACAGCAAAATAAAAGGTGCTTCATAAGTCATATTCCCCCGTATGTAATGACTGGAAGCATTGTACCAGCGTCCGTCCAGCATCTGAAAGGTACCTCCAATGTCGTCATTCCAACCCTGAGGAAGGTTCAGGTTGGCAAAATGCGCATAATCCACGAAGTACATATCCGACTGATTGGTAAACATACCGGCTCCCACATGATAAGCCAATGAACGTACATTCTTCAAACGAATGATCTGCTCCACAGAGCCTTCGATTCGCTCGTACGTACCGGAATTCTTCAAGACCTTGATACCCCGTTCGTAATCCAGCATAAAGGTAGGAAAGAAAGAGCCGACATTTATCTTTCGGTTACCGTTCATATAATAATACATGCCCGGTGTCCATTCCAAACGAATACGGGGAGCGAAACTATTATAGCTGGAACGTACACGTGCTTCTACTTCCGGCGTACTCTTAGTATAACGCCAATGCATAGCCAAACCTGTGCCTAACTTTAGTCCGTTGCACAACTCAATATTATGCGATATATCTACGTATACATCCTTAAAATAATCCAACTCCAGTCCATCGAAGGTAAACGCACTATCCGGAATCTGCTTCAGCTGGTCGAGTACCACACTACTATAGATTCGGTTACCGTTTCCTCCGTGTATTTCAATGGACCCCAATTTCCGAGGATTGTAAATATACTCCACATCTGCCTTCGCATAAAACTCTTTCTTTGTGAAGTTATAACCAATCTGAGGAACAATACGCAGCAAACGCCCGTCATGGAAAAGTTTGTTATACTTAAATACCTGCCGATAGGATATTCCGTTCCGATGATTATAGCTGATTAACAGCGGATTGATAATCGGAGAACAGTTGATGCTTCCCACTTTAGAGATATCAATGTCATAACTGCTAATCAAGGCATCCCCCAGCTGCCCCAAGAACACCATGTTCTTCTTCAATTTTGTAGGCTCTGCCTTTATCGTATCGGCCTCCCGTTTCAATCGCCGCTCATCCGCCGAACGGTAAAGCGAATCCTCATAAGCAGACAAAGGAATCGGACGGATGCGGTTGAACGAGTCACGCTCCACCACAAGCCGACTGGTATCACACGACAAGATATAAGAATTCGACAGATTGTGGTCGCTCGTTTTCTTGACAATCCATTCCTCCCCCGGCTTACGGTAAACGACTGATGAATACTTCATCCACCCCGTATACTTCATCTCCAGATGATTCTTCAGGAACTTGAAGTTCAAGTCAAGATTCAGCAGCACCGGAAGGTATTTTGTATCGTCCTCCTCTCCCATCTGCATGCTCAGTTGGAATCGTATCAGGTCATAACGCCCTTTGAGGTTCATTCTTCGGATAGTCCAGTCGGCTGATGAAAGCCACAGAAAGCCTTCCACCAACTGCGTGCTCCGATAACGGGGTACGACACGAATGCAATACAATTCCCCCCCCAACCGATGTTCTACCCTTTCAAGCAGATAATGATAATGCACCTGAGCCTTTCTGCTCAGCGGTGAAAGTATCCTGTTGCCCATCAGCGAAGGAGCATAAATATTGAACTTCATATAGTCCATAATGTCAAATATCTGTTCTCTGGTGCTGGGAAAGGTAGTAGATATTGCCCTGACCTTCCGGTCGTAAATGGCAGGAGCCGTATATTGCAACTCACTGATAGACTCATGAACATAATCATTTATGCCCTTCTCCAAACGAAACATAGAAGGCACATACTTGATAATCCGGTTTTGCTTATGTACTTTCAAATGACCTTTCAGATACAAATCTCCCTTGTATCCTTTCACCTCACGCGAATAAATGGACGCAGAATGAAACATGTAATCCAAAATAGAATCGGCCACGACAGGCTTTTTAGGAAGGTACGGAGCATTGTCGCGCGCCACTCCTCGCAGTGGGAAACCGCACAGCAAGCACAATGCCAGCAAGCCCCACAAAGCCTCATATAAGCCTTTCAGTTTTCGCATATTTACAGCAAATATATAATAAAGCCTTTATCTGAGGCCATTTTTATGATGAAAAAAAAGAATATTTTCAATTTTTCTTCGTACCTTTGTGCTTAATAACATGGTTTTGGAACATTTTATGGTAAAAAAGGAATTAACAGAAGCTGAGATTGCCGAAAGTATACCAGATTTATGGCAACCATTAACACAGCAACAACGCGAACTGCTGGCACAGAATTTTACGATTCAGAAATACAAAAAGAACGAAACGATTTATTGCGAAGGTGAAACACCGGAGAATTTGATGTGCCTGCTGAACGGAAAGGTAAAGATTTACAAGGACGGTGTAGGGGGACGCAGCCAGATTATCCGAGTAATAAAGGACAAAGAATACTTTGCCTATCGTGCCTATTTTGCCGAAGAAAATTTCGTGACCGCTGCTGCTGCCTTTGAGCCATGTACCATGTGCCTGATTCCCATGCCCGTCATCGTGCAGCTGATTATGGAAAATACGGAGCTTGCCATGTTTTTCATCAAACAGTTATCGAAAGACTTGGGTATCTCCGATGAAAGAACAGTCAACCTGACTCAGAAACACATTCGGGGACGTCTGGCTGAATCATTGCTCTTCCTGAAAGATACCTACGGTGTGGAAGAAGACCAGTGTACTCTGAGCATCTATCTCTCCAGAGAAGACCTGGCTAACCTCTCCAACATGACCACATCCAATGCCATCCGAACCCTGTCTAATTTCGCCGCCGAAAAACTGATTATTATTGACGGACGAAAAATCAAGCTCATTGACGAAGAAAAATTAAAGAAAATAAGCAAGATTGGATAAACTTGCGGGTGAAATACCTCCTGTTTGTCCATTCACCGAGTGATATTGTTTCTACGAGACGCGCTTCAAGAGAAACAATATCACTTTTTATTCCCTTAAATCTGAATACCAGCATATTTAATTCCCCGCAGAAAAACTTGCTAAATTCATTTTGCAGACGTACTTTTGTGTCAAAATATCATTTATATTACATTTCTACTGACATGGAAAATATCACACACAAAGAAGAAACTCACAAGACTCCTTTCGCCCGGATACGGCAAAGACTGAAAGAACGAAAGCGCCGGGTGATGCGCCTCATCGAATTGAAACGCCTCCGGAGAATACGTAAAAAGACCGTACCCGGGTACACCTACTGCAAGAATTGCGGTACCAAGCTGGAGGGCATGTATTGCCATTGCTGCGGACAATACGCCCTCGATATCTACCAGCCTTTCTGGAAATACCTGAGACAATACATTGAAAATGTCTATCAGTTTGATAGCAAAATCTGGCAAACCTTGTGGCTGATGTTCACTCGTCCCGGATTTCTGACCAACGAATTCAACGCCGGAAAAATCAATTCCTACGTACATCCTTTCCGGCTCTATATGTGTATCTCTGTCGTTTTCTTTACCCTTTTCTTTATGATAGCTTCCGACAAAGCTAATCAGGCATTGCAGGCTGTAAGCTCCCTAAATATCAACGACGGAATTGTAGCACAACTCAAATCGTCTGCTAACCTGCCCGATACATGCGTATATGTATACCAAGGTCCTGAGTTAGTGAAGGCCTTTCAAGAAAGAGGAGTAGAAAAAGCCGAGGAGCTGTTTAAAGTGCAACGCCTGGACGACCGATTCTCTCTTTCCTACGTGCGAATGCCCCGAATCGTGGCCGACTCCTGCCTGCATGAAACCACTCTCCGACAAAAAGATCTGAATACCATTCTGAATCTCAAAAAAGTAAAGGGTGAGTATCTGGATGACCTGATCGAGGAAGAAGAGATTACCTCTGAATCCCTGCAAGCCGCGCGTCATTTCCAAGTAGACTCCACTGGTACCGCCCTTACTCCCGTATACGAATGGAGAGAAGACCACAACGATGAAGCACAACAACTTCGTCAGGAATCCTTTCTCAACCAGTTTTTTGGAGATTTGTCCAAATGGACTCCGCTCTACATGATGTTCCTTCTGCCTCTGTTTGCCTGGCTTCTGCAAGGAATATTCCGGAAATCCAAATTTCCTTATATGTGGCATTTCGTACATGCCATACATCTGAACACCGTGTTTCTGATACTGATTCCTATTCCACTGGTACCCGTGCTGACAAGTGACACTTTTATGGAATCGTTTAAAGGAAATATGCCGATGTATACTCTACTTATCTTCGTAACAGGTATGTTCGTATACACCTACATTTCCTTGCACACGGTATACCGCCGAGGATGGATACGTACATTTGTCAAGACAACCGTTTTCCTCGCTGTCTTTACCTTCATTTCACTGGCCATTGCGGCTGTGCTACTGGTACTCCTGCTATCCACTCTTTCCGAGCAGCTTTAATATCAAACATTCACATAAAAAGAGCACTTCCGAGAAATAACATTCATTTCCCAGGAGTGTTCTTTACTTCAATATGCCTCACTTAGATTTCCCGCAAAGCCTTGCAGAGCTGATCAGGACAAGAGGTTGGTTTCCCACCACAACGGATACCCTCCAAACGGGCAATCACCTCATCCACCTTCATACCTTCTATTAGGGCGGAAATTCCTTTCAAGTTTCCGTTGCAACCACCCATGAAACGCACATCTTTCAGTACGCCATCTTCTACCTCAAAATCAATCTGAGAACTGCATGTTCCCATTGTACGATAACTATATTTCATCGCCATCCACATTCTATTCAGGTTAGACATAAAAAGAGAACGGAGCATCACTTGCCGGATTATTCCGGCCGGATACTCCGTTCCGTCATTATCTTTCAAGAAAAAGCTTATTCAGCGTCTTCTTCCGGTTTCATGTTAGTATATACGGTCTGTACGTCGTCGAACTCTTCCAGACGTTCTACCATCTTGTCGATAGTTTCACGCTGTTCCGAAGTCACGTCTTTCAGGTCGTTCGGGATGTAAGTGAAATCACCACCGACATCTTCAAAGCCACATTCTTCCAGATGTTTCTGGATAGCCGCATAGCTCTTCGGATCACCGTAGATAGTGATAGTTCCTTCTTCCGGATCTTCATCGAATTCGTCTTCTACGTTGTAATCAATCAAATCCAAAATCAATTCTTCCATATCAATAGCTTCTTTCTTCTTGAAAGTGAACACACACTTGTGGTCGAACAAGAATGCCAGTGAACCTGTAGTACCCAAGTTACCTCCGAACTTGTTGAATACAGAACGTACATCGGCTACGGTACGAGTGGTATTATCAGTCAGTGTATCTACGAATACGGCGATTCCGTGGGGACCATACCCTTCGTAAGTCATACCTTTGTATTCACTCTGGTCTTTACCCATTGCATTCTTGATAGCACGTTCGATGTTATCCTTCGGCATGTTTTCACGCTTACAAGTAGCGATTACCGAACGCAAAGTCGGGTTGTTTTCCGGTTCCGGACCACCGGCCTTTACCGCAATTGCAATTTGTTTACCAAGACGTGTGAAGGTCTTTGCCATGTGACCCCATCTTTTCAGCTTCGTAGCTTTTCTATATTCAAATGCTCTTCCCATTGGATGATATTTTAAATTTATTTTTAATGAGTTTCTTTTTCACTATTCTGTACCAGCTTACAATATTTCCAGTACGCCAAACCAGCGAGGCACAAGCATATTGCCCCGCCCGCAATAGCCAGCACGTTTCTCCACGTTTCATTCGAAGAAAAATGCCAGATCACCATTCCAGCCTGCAGAGCCAGAAACAATTCGATGTAAAAAGCCGCCAGGTATCCCCTTTTGGCTTTTATGTGATAATCTGGTTTAATATCGTAACGCATCATTCTTTATAGTTATCGAAGCACAGCTCCAAGCTTATTCTGCAAGTTGCCAATCAGCTTCTGCATGAACTTGTCAATCTGTTTGTCGTTCAGTGTAGCGTTTTCATCCTGAAGCATGAAGCTTACAGCATAGCTCTTCTTACCAGCTTCCAGGTTCTTTCCTTCGTACACGTCAAACAATTCTACAGACTTGAGCAACTTCTTGTCAGTTTCGTAAGCAATCTTTTCGATTTCGGCAAATTGTACCTTCTTATCAATCAGCAATGCCAGATCACGTTTTACGGCCGGAAACTTGGAGATTTCCTTGTAGCTTACCGTATTGCCCTTGATGGTCTTCATCAGTTCTTTCCAGTTCAGGTCGGCATAGTACACTTCATTATCGATGTCAAACGCTTCCTGAATCTTCTTGCAAACCACACCAAAGGTAGCCAGCAATTTACCACCACGGGTGTGTACGGAGATAGCTACTGAGTAGATATCGTCTGAAAGGTTACCGAATACCAGCGAGCCGAAATTCACGCCCAGGCGACGGAATATGTTCAGCACGTAAGCCTTCAGTTCGAAAACCGAAGCGTTTTCGTCGGCATGAGCCCACGAGTTGCTTACACGCTTTCCGGTAATCCACAAGCCCATGTGCAACTCTTCTGAATAGCCTGACAACACTTTTTCAGGATTCTTTTTCTCAGCATGGAAATGATAGCAATTACCGAATTCAAAGAATTTCAAGTCGGCATTCTTGCGGTTGGCATTGTGCTGGATGCTTTCCAGACCACCGAAAAGCAAAGTAGCACGCATCACGTTCAGGTCGTTGCTCAACGGGTTCATCAGATGAACCAGATTTTCCGGCTTGTAAGTTTCCAGTCCGTCGTAATAAGCGGCTGCTGTCAAAGAGTTGTTCAGGATTTCATTGAATCCGCAGCCCACCAACTGTTCGCCTACCAGGTTCTGGAGTTTCACCGATTTATCCACTTCTCCCTTCACGCTCAGGCTTGATTTCAGGGTAGTAGGAATTTCCACGTTGTTATATCCGTAGATACGAAGAATATCTTCAACCACGTCGCACGGACGCTGCACGTCTACACGGTAAGGAGGAATCTGCAAAGAAAGACCTTCGGCCGTTTCTTCCACAATTTTCATTTCCAGGCTGGTTACGATGCTCTTCACCGTTTCTGCCGGAATTTCCTTTCCAATCAGTGAGTTTACATAATTATATGAAAGTTCTACCGCGAAATCGGCAATCGGATTCGGATAGTTATCTTTGATGTTAGAAGCAATTTCACCCCCAGCCAATTCTTTCACCAGCAGAGCGGCTTCCTTCAAGGCATAGATAGTGATATTCGGGTCGATACCGCGTTCGAAACGGAAAGAAGAATCGGTGCTCAATCCGTGGCGGCGGGCAGTTTTACGCACCCATGTAGGATGGAAGTAAGCGCTTTCCAGGAACACATCGGTAGTCGTTTCGGTAGTACCAGAATCCAGACCTCCAAACACACCGGCGATACACATCGGTTCTTCCGCGTTGCAAATCATCAAGTCCTTGTCAGACAATTTGCGTTCCACTTCGTCCAATGTAACAAATGGAGCTCCTTCGGCACACGTCTTCACTACAATCTTGCCACCCTTAATCTTGTCGGCATCAAAGCAGTGCATCGGCTGGCCGTAGGCGTGCAGAATGTAGTTGGTAATATCAACGATGTTATTGATAGGACGCACACCTATAAGGCGGAGCTTGTTCTGCAACCATTCAGGACTTTCCTTCACCGTTACTCCCTTGATGGCTACTCCGGCATAACGCGGGCAGGCTTCGGTATTTTCCACCACGATGTCGATATTCATGTCATGATTGTCTACCTTGAATGCATCTACCGAAGGACGCTTCAGCATAGCTTTATGACCATTCTGAATGAGCCATGCGTAGAGGTCGCGTGCCACACCATAGTGCGAGCAGGCATCAGCACGGTTCGGAGTGATGTCCACTTCGAGTATGTATTCGCTCTTCACATTATAATAATCCTTGGCCAGTGTACCCGGAACTACGTCTGCAGACAATACGATGATACCTTCGTGGCTTGTACCCACGCCAATTTCATCTTCGGCACAAATCATACCGTTTGATTCTACGCCACGGAGCTTTGACTTCTTGATGGTGAAGCATTCGTCACCATCATACAATTTTGTACCCAGCGTAGCTACAATGACCTTCTGTCCGGCTGCCACGTTGGCAGCGCCACAGACAATCTGCACAGGTTCACCCTGTCCCAAATTAACGGTCGTAATATGCATGTGGTCAGAATTGGGATGCGGCTCGCAGGTCAGTACTTCACCTACTACCAGGCCTTCCAATCCTCCCTTGATAGTTTGAACTTCTTCCACTCCCCCAGTCTCCAAACCGATGGAAGTCAGTGCGGCTGCCACTTCGTCCGGAGTAAGGTCGAAGTCGACGTATTCTTTCAGCCAGTTATAAGAAATATTCATATCGTAATAGTATTTTGTAATTTCCTAAATAATGACGTGCAAAGTTATAAAAATAAGATGGAATAATCTAATAAAATCAGGAGATTACAATAATTAAAACAAGCAATAAGCTTATTCAGAAAACGAATAAGCTCATCTCAGACCTTATCTAATTATCAGATTTTCCAGCAGATTCCTTAAATTGAGTTGGAGTAATCCCTGTATATTTTTTAAAAGCCGTACTAAAATATCGACTAGAAGAAAACCCCATACGTTCTGCTATTTCGGTAATACTCATCTCTGTATTACGCAACAACTCCATCGATTTTTCAATACGCAGTTTATTCACATACTCATTAGCTCCCATAGAAGTCAACGATTTTAAACGATTGTACAAAGAAGCCCTGCTAACTCCCATATTCTGACAAAGGAATTCTATATTCAATTCTTCATTATCCATATTTTCCATAATCAGCTTATTCAATTTGAACAAAAAAGCATCATCTGCAGAAGAGACTGGCAGATCTCCTCCAGCTGCAATGGAATTTAAAGCATATCTTCCTTTCATTTGTTCGCGTAAGAACAAGCGATTACGAACACTTTCCAACAAGCTGCTTATTTCAAAAGGTTTTTCCATATAAGCATCTGCTCCGGTTCTATAACTGTCCACATGGCTTTGCTCATCTGTACGTGCAGTCAGCAATATTACTTGAATATGATTAATATTCACATTTTCCTTAATATTCCGACAGAGGTCATATCCATTCATTCCGGGCATCATAATATCACTCACAACCACATCTGGAATTTCTTTAAGTGCAATATCCAACGCTTCTCGCCCGTCTGAAGCTATGTATAAATTCCGAAACTCATCCTTTAACGCATCAAGCATCATCTGTCGTATACCTTCATTATCATCTACGAACAAACATGAATAGTTCTTTGTATCTATAGAGTTTGCCACAGGTATTAATTTATCCTGTTCAATCAATACCGGAGCATTCAAATATTCCTGAGGGAAACAAACAACAGAAGCTTCTGAGTGCAAAGGAAGTTCATAATAAAAACAAGCCCCTCCTTCTTCATTATTATACACTCCAATATGTCCCTTATGCATTTCTACCAAAATTTTGGAATAAGATAATCCTATGCCACTACCTCCCTTTTCATTCTTACCTTGGTAAAAGCGTGTAAACAGCTTTTGAATATCTACCCCTTGTAATCCTTCCCCTTGGTCTATTACAGATATTCGTACCGCAGACCGATTATCCGTTAATTCCGTCCGTAAAATAATCTTGCTATTCAAAGGACTATGTTTAAGCGCATTGACAATCAAATTAGTAAGAATAATCATATGCTTTTCCGAATCAAAAGGTACATATTCTATATCCGAAGAAAGTTCATATACAAAAGTGACATGTCTTTCTTCTTCTTCGTATTTAAAATCAGATGCAATTTCTTTTATCCAATCATTCAACAGATATGATTTCAGTTTCAACTTACTTTGCTCCACCTCCATCTTCCGCAAATTCAGCACCATATTCAATAGTTCCTTCATCCTTTTAGACTGCTTAAAAATACTTCTGAGTGTAGGATATACAGGATTATCCTGAGACATATTTTTCATCAATTGGCACAAAGGAGTGTAAATCAAAGTCAAAGGAGTACGTAACTCATGATTTATGTTAATCAAGAAACGTACCTTTTCTTCATATATTTTTTGTTTATGTACTTGCAGATCCTCCTTCATACGCTCCTCCTTACGATAAAGCCAGTAAAGAACTCCTGCTACCAACAAAACTGCAAGCAGTATAATCCACAACAATGTAAACCACCATGTTTTATACCACACAGGATGAATCTGAAAAGATAAAACAGCATAAGGTTCAGTCCACTTCCCATCCTTTGTCGTACACGCTACTGATACATGATAAGTTCCTGGAGTTAACGAACGCATTAGAATCTCAGGAGAGGTTGTATCGATATGAAAATCTTCCCGTCCGTAAATATGCCAGCGATATACCCTTTTACGGAAAACATTGCTTTCATACGCCATCACTTTGATAGCTAACGACTTATTCTCGAAGTTAAGTTTCAGTAATCCCTTTTCAATCTCAGATAAACAACTTTTGTTATTACTTATTACATCAGCTAATTCAATTACAGGTGGATTCGGTATTTCTATATCTGTTTTCTGCCCATCAACATATAACATTCCGTTTATCCCTCCCATGTAAATATCTCCCCGACGAGAAACCCACACAGCTTTCTTTAAAAACTCATTGTTTTCAGCTCCATCAGATTTATCCAACGAAATAAGCTTCTTCTCCTTGTCCAACCAGACAAAAAGTTCCTCATTTGTCCCAATCCAAAGGCGTTGCTGATTATCACATACTAAAGCTGTTATATTTCTCAACGGGTGAGTTTCAAGCAGAGTTTCTTGCTGAAGGTTCACATCATAACGAAAAATTTGATTACCAAAACCAATCCAAAAAATTCCATGAGAGTCTTTTGCCACACACTCTATATCATGTTTTCTTGAAGAAGTATAAACAATTTCTATTTTATTGTTACGATGATCCAGTGCATATATACGCTTTAAATCATATAAATATGTTTTCAGGCTATCATAGCCCAACGGCATAACTTGTCCTTCTATAGGGATTCCGCTGTCGTTTAATTGTTGAACTCTTCCATCCTCCCAGTAATAACGATGCATATCCGATGATAATATAAGGATAGATTGTGTATCATCCTGATATAAATTTATACCTTTTCTACTATATAATGCAATCTTATTAATTATTTCTCCTTTTTCATTAATGGAACGAATTTTTCCTGTATGTTTATTAAAAAAGAAAATCCCTTTTGAGAATAGAGAAATCAATAATTCATTTTGAGAGTATTCACATAGAGAAACAACTTTCTCACCATAAGTATTTGGATAATGCACAAATTCTTTCGTCACAGGATTAAAACGATTAACTCCTCCTCCATCCGTTCCAATCCAAATTTCCTCTGAACCTGAATCCTGATAGAAACTTAAAATAGCCTTCTCACTTAATCCAGTTTTAAAACCCAAAGGTACATCTGCATAAGAACTTACAATAGAAGGTTGAATATTTATAAGACCTCCTTTTATACTACCAGCCCAGACATCCTTTTTCCCGTTTCTTTGAAACAAACATTGTATGGAATTAATAGGCAATGAATGATTATCCCCGGATAAATGTTTTAGTACGGCAATCTTTCCTGTCTGAGGATCAATAATATTAATTCCTCCTCCATCTGTTCCTGCCCAAATCTTACCATTTCTTTCATTCAAGCATAGAATAACATTGTGGCTTAATGCTGAATTTTCAGTAGTATAAACTGCTCTCACTTTTCCATTTCGCTCGTAGCAAGTTATACCTTTATTGTAAGCTGTTGTCCAAACACGACCTTTATTATCGATCAATACATGTGTTAAATCATTTCCATCAGGAAGAGGAGAAGGTTTTCGTTCCCCGTTACGTAAATCAATAAATAAAACACCTTTCCATAAACTCATACAGAGCAACGTACTTTCATCCCACAGCAACATTTTTCGAACAAAGAAGGAGACTGGAAGCTTCATTTCATGCAGCGTTCGTATTTTTTGCTCATTATAATGATACTGATAAACCTTACCATATCCGGCCAGCAATAACCTGCCTGGCAATTTACAAACAGAAGTCGCCTTAAATACATCTCCATTTTCGTCCAGTACCGGAATAAAGCAGTCGGTATGCCGCTGATAATTCACGACTCCCGCATCAGTAAGAATCCACAGATTATGCAAACTATCTTCTTCTATTGCATAAATCTGCTCACCCGGAAGCGAATAAGGATTTCCTTCTTCATGAAAATAGGTTTTCAATTCATAGCCATTGAACCTTCCTAGTCCTTGTTTGCTTGCAATCCATACATATCCGTTATCTTCGACATAAATAGACTGAATAGATGGAGGGAAACCTTCTGAAATAGACAACTGACGAAACAAAAATTCTTCAGCCTTCACATTCCACGAAAGCAATAGTAGTAAAAAAAGACAAAAAATTGTTTTTACATGGATTTTCATAAGGTCTACATTATTAACCAGACTATACAAAAAAAGAGAATCTACAAGATATATCTACCCTATCTCATCATTTGCACATAGACCGGATTGCAATATTCGTAAGAATTCTCGACATCTACAAGCACAAAAGCAAAAAAAATTAAACTCAAGCTAGCTACACTCATAAAAAAGTCTCTCACCTATGTTCATTATTATCTAATTCATGTTCAAAAATCACTAATTCATACTGTTCCCATCCAATTTTATACATATATGATGATTATCTGACAATATTTATCGATTATAAAACATAAAATCATTATGCATATAACATCTTTGCAACCGAATTAAATAATAGTTTAAAAAACCGCGGTCTAAAACATTTATTAACTTTGAAACTATGAAGGAAATGCAATCTAAGATACATCTCATTTGTATCTTTTTATTAATGTTCATGTTAATGGTTCCGTTTAACTTATTTGCTCAGCAAGGAGCTATTACGGGACAAGTAATCGATGAAAAAGGTGAAGGTATTATTGGAGCTACTGTCCAGATTAAAGGAACATCTGACGGCACCATTACCGATATAGATGGTAATTTTTCATTAAACGGGAAAATTGGCAACACTCTTGTCATTTCCTATGTAGGTTATTCCACACAAGAACTAAAAATATCCCAACTTTCGGGAAACCGTATCATACTTAAAGAAGATGCAGAAGTTCTGGAAGAAGTAGTGGTTGTAGGTTATGGAACCGCAAGAAAAGGCGATTTAACAGGAGCACTGACTACTATGAAGCCTAATGCGAATGACGCTGCCAAAGCTACTTCACTTGATAATTTGTTATCAGGAAAAGTGGCCGGACTTGTTGTTAGTTCTTCTTCGGCAATGGCAGGTTCTGCATCCTCCATTACAATTCGTGGTGCCAGCTCTTTACGCGGCGACAACCAGCCGTTATATGTAATAGACAACGTTCCACAAGCCTCAACCGGTGAATTCGCGTCCTCTGGTATCAGTGGTGACTTTCAAATCAATCAAGACCCCTTGGCATCCTTAAACCCTTCTGACATTGAAGATATTACAATTTTAAAAGATGCTTCTTCTACAGCCATTTATGGCTCACGTGGGGCTAATGGTGTAATTTTGATTACCACAAAGAAAGGAAAACAAGGAAAAGCTAAAATCAATGTATCAGCCAACTTTACAATTGCTGAACCATCCAATCTACTTGAAATGACAAATTTGTATGAGCATGCAAATTATATCAACTCACGTATATCCAACGAACAATATCCATTCTATATCGTAGGAGATGAAGTAAGATACGTATTCAATGACAAACTGGCAAATTACGATCCAAACAATCCTGAGACCTACCATCTCATCAACTATCGTAATTGGCAAAAAGAAATTTATACTTCAGCTTTCTCACAGAACTATTCATTATCTGTAAGCGGTGGAACTGACAAAACAACTTATTACGTTTCTGCCAATTTTAAAGACATTAATGGAACTGTAAAACAAACTGGACTTAAACAAGGTGACTTACGTGCTAACATTGGTATGGAATTATCTAAAAAAGTACATTTGGATATGACTTTTAGTGGGTCTCTCCGCCAAAATAACATGATGGCAGGTGGTACAACCTTAGGAGGATCCACAACAGCAATCTCTCGTACCGCCTTGGATTATGCTCCGTTTGAAATGCCTGAAGGTGACCCGTCATTCAACGCTGAAAACAAAACTACAATTTTCAGCTGGCTGAACGACTATGCAGATGTTGCCAATGATAAAACGTTCAGTACTTCAATGGACTTGAAATGGGAAATAGTTAAAGGCTTACGCTATAACCTGCGTATAGGTGGAAATATGAATATCAATGACCGTAAACGCTGGTATGGTTTACAGCTTTATCAAGGAATGAACAACAATGGCTATCTGTCATTAAGCAGCCTCAACAAGAATAATGTTTCTATTGAAAATGTCTTAAACTATAACACAAAGCTCGGTTCTTTTGCGACACTGGATGCTACAGCCGGGATTACCTATGATGACTACAATTTCTTAAATGAAAACACTAACGGAACTCAGTTTACCATGTTTGATTTAAGAGAAAACGGACTTCACATGGCAGGAAACGTACAACATCTCGTTCCCGTTCAGAAAGACTATCAGCTTTTGTCATATTTAGGACGTATCAACCTGACTCTCCTTGACAAATACCTGATTACGGCTTCTATACGTGCCGATGGTTCCAGTAAATTTGCTAAAGGAAACCGTTGGGGATATTTCCCTTCTGCATCTGTGGCATGGCGTATGGAACAAGAAGAATTTATGAAGGATATCAACTGGCTGAATCAATTAAAGTTTCGTGTCAGCTACGGTGTAACCGGTAATCAAAGTATTGACCCTTATTCCACTTTCTCAATGTATGGTTCCAGCGGTAATTACCATTATGGAAACGGGAAAGGTGAACAAGAATCTATCTTGCAGATTACAAACTTAGCAAACGATGGCCTAACATGGGAAAAAACTTCTTCATGGAATGCTGGTATTGATTTCAGTTTACTACGGTCTCGCTTAAGCGGAACAATTGATTTCTATATAAAACGTACCAATGATTTGCTTATTTCACGTACTCTACCCGGATCTGCAGGATTCAGTTCAACTTACTATAATCAAGGTTCATTGGATAACAAAGGAATTGAATTCTCTTTAACAGCTCAAATCATTAATACTAAAGACTGGCAATGGAGTATTACAGGTAACATCGGTAAAAATAAAAATAAAATTATCAACCTCGGTTTATTACCGACCGATTTCGGCTGTTTAGGAGAACGAGTAGGATACTATGGCAATTCATTAGGTGACCATTTTGGAGTTGGTCATGTTTTCTTGCAAGGAGAAGCTCCGGGATTATTTATCGGCTATGTTACACAAGGAATCGTACAACCTGAAGACATTACCGAAAATGGTGTTAAATACATTAAAGACGATGGAACTATAGGATATTACAAGAATATAAATGGAACTATCCCCACAGCAGGTGACATCAAATTTGTGGATAAAAACGGAGATGGCATTGTCAACAGTTCAGACCGAGATATTATCGGCAATCCAAATCCCGGCTTTACATACGGATTCCAGACATCCTTGTCATGGAAGGGATTAAGCCTTACAGCTGCCTTCAGCGGAGTACAAAATCGTGATATCATCAATATCAACAACCGCTATATCAATACTCCAGGACAGAAAGCAGGAACTGTATCCAAAAAAGCATATCAAGGAATGTGGACCCCCGACAATCACTCCAATCTCTATCCGTCTTCTAATTTTATCATCCAAAACATGGTTATGGACCGCTACGTAGAAGATGCAAGCTACTTACGCTGTTCTGATATTACGTTAAATTACACATTGCCAACTTCATGGATGAAAAAAATAGGTTTCCAGAATACTTCTATTTTTGCATCCGTAAAAAATGCATTTGTCATTACAGATTACAGCGGATACGATCCTGAAGCAAACAGCTTTGCTTTCGACGGACTTCGTCCAGGTGTAGATATGAACTCCTATCCTACTCCTCGCCAGTTCGTATTCGGACTGAATGTTACGTTCTAAAACCATAGAAAACAAAATAGAAAAAGAATATCATTATGAAACTATATAAATATCTAATACTTTCAATGATAGCGACTTCCAGTTTAACATCTTGTCTGGACGAAAAACCGCTATACTCACAAAATAATAATCTGTCTTCTGAGAACAGTGCGGAATTAGCCTTATTGGGATGTTACTCCTACATGGCTTCCGTGGATTGCTATGGACAATTTTCTCAAGAAGTACCTATCTGTGCCTCAGGTTTTACATGGACACAACGGAGTGGAAATGACGGAATCGTCAGCTTGCAAATTCTTTCCAGCGATGAACTTATTTCCTTTACGTGGAAGGGATTATATAAAGTAATTTCCGAATCCAATGCATACCTTGAAAATCTTGAAAAAAGTGATTTGAATGAAGCTTCCAAAACACAATTTGGTGGAGAAGCTAAATTCCTTCGTGCGGTAGCTTATTACAATCTAGTTTCATTGTGGGGAGATATACCTTTAAAAACCACCGCCTCTACCTCCGGTGATATATCAACTCCACGTAGTCCCAAAGAAAAGGTTCTGGAGCAAGTTGTCAAAGACTTGACAGATGCTTTGTCCATCCGTGAAACATCAGAAGACGGACGAGTAAATTCATGGGCAGCCAAAGCTTTTTTGGGAAAAGTTTATTACAAGATGGCTAAACTTGGCATCAATACAAGTGAAAACCTAAAAAATGCAAAAAATATGTTTGATGATGTATATTCTCATCATAAATACCAATTGGAAAAAAATTATGCTGACTTATTCGGTGAATGGGTTACTAACTCCAAAGAATCCATTTTCCAGCTGAATTTCAGCTTGAACTCACCTTCTTCTTTCAATCGAGCCAGCAACCGTTTTTCTCCAACAGGTTCTACACCGGGAGTTACATGGAGTACATATTTAGCCACAAAAGCTTCCTACGACTTGCATTGGGGAAGCTATCCCAATGATCCACGTATTGCAGCCACATTCCTAACTTCATTTAGAGACCGTGGAGGTAATAACAAGCCTAATCCCAAAGCTCAAGTTGGCGATACTCCGTCGGCAAACGACTCTGTATATTATTACCCCTATCTAACTTATACCGTACAGACTGGAACAAAAATGGTGAACGGAAAAGAAGTAGCTGTATACGATTCTATTTACAAAGGAGGAAAAGCCGTAGCTATAAAGCAATACGTCACTCGCTTGCCTTACGAAGCATTTGCTGACATGAAAAATCCAGATTTAAATTACCTGGACAATTTAGACGCAACAGCAGGAAACACTCCACAAGAAAAAGCCAAAATAAAAGCACTCAAAAACGTACGGAATAAATTTGCAGAAAGTGGAAATCAGATGGCATGGCCTGCACACATGAAATTATACGATCCTAACCAACAAGGAACTTCTTCTCATAAGAATCTTATGGTTTACCGATATGCAGAAATGTTGCTGTTAATGGCAGACGTATACAATGAGCTGGATGATACTCAGAAAGCCATCAGCCTGGTAGAAGAAGTATTGAGTCGCGCCCGCACTTCCAAAGGAGGCAATGGAATAGAGCCTAAAGCATGGCCGACAAATCTGACAAAAGAACAAGTTAGCGAAAAAATTTACTTTGAATTTTTGTTCGAATTAAACGGAGAACCCTCCATGTACGATTTGTTACGTATCAAAGGTACGGAATACCTGAAAAAAGCTTTACAATATCACAACAACCATGAAATAACCAAAGCTTCCGATGCGTTTTACAAGACATCATCACAAAAATGGAGTGACCGCGTATATAACGATGGTAATCTAACAGAAGAATTCTTGAAAAAGAACCTGCTTTTACCTATCCCTGATACAGAAAGAGATGCCAATCCTGGCATTACAGATAATAACTACGGATATTAATGTAAACTGCAGATTTTAAACCGGACTCGTATAATTACATAATTTGTGTAATTATACGAGCCTATCAATAACCTATCCCCCAACCTTAACCATTCCTTTAATCATCATGAAAAAATATCTACTTTTTTTATCTGCATTGACATTAATATCTTGTAAAAATGAACTGCCTATAACAAACGCCCCCGAAGAGTCTGGGGGCACCAGTTCAAACAACAAAGAGGAAACTCCACAGCCTGAAAAACCAACCGTATCCCCTAAAATCATAAGTTCATATATTCGAAATAATTTTCTGGAGACTAACCGCATCAGTGCGGAAAGCATGAATGCATGCAACGACTTAATAATCCTTGGCATAAATCCATACGCCGATGGAAGTCTTTACTTCGAAATACCCAATAATAAGGCTACTTTTACCCATGAAAAATATCTGCCAGATTACAACGGGCGTTCTGGAATCATTTCCTTTTCCGGAGATGGAGAAATGAACGGAGGAAATGATTTATTACACACCCCTGCTGTATCGGGAAACAATGATTCTGGCAAATACCCTCAATTTACCTTCGGTACATGGATTTACATGGAAAAGTGGACAGAAGGAGCTTGTTTATTCCAGAAAGAAAACTCCCAAAACAAAATTTCATTAACAACAGGATCAGATCAAGGAGATTTTATCTTCACGGTCAATCATATACGTATCAAACTGTCAGCATCTGATTTCATCACAAACAAATGGACACATTTGGCCTTGACGTATAGTGCTATGGCAAACAACAAGGGAACACATTTGTATATCAACGGAAAGAAGGCTGCTTCCGACACGCAACAGCTAACAGACAAATTACCATACATCCGTTCCCAAATTAAATTAGGGAATAAGCTGGATGCCAAGTTGGACGAAACATTCTTCAACGCACTGGCCCTTTCTGAATACGAAATTGCAAAGATAAAAGACAATGGCATTGAATTTACCAGTTGGAATATGAGCAAAACGCTTGCCTACTGGAAGTACGACAATGCCACAAGCTATGGAACAGATTCACACAACTGGGTTGATTTATTACAGCAAGTTAAAACAAGCAGTACTCGTCCTGACATAAAAATTCGTGCAGGAATTAGCTCGGGCGACTGGAAAACAATGTGTTCAAAAGAAGAGTATAGAAATGCTTTTGCCAATAACATCAAAAAATTAATCAATGAATACCAATTTGATGGAGTCGACCTTGACTTTGAATGGCCATTAACTCAAGAAGAATATAATAACTACAATCAGACTATATTAAAATTAAGAGAAGTAATAGGTAATTCCACTACACTGACCGTTTCATTGCATCCATTGTATTTCAAAATTAGTCAGGAAGCCATCAAGGCCGTCGACCATATTTCTTTACAATGCTATGGACCAAGTCCACAACGTTTTCCTTACGATGTCTATGTCAAAGATGCAGAAGCAGCTCTCAACTATGGCATTAGTAAGGAAAAATTAATCCTCGGACTACCATTTTATGGTGCGGAAGAAAACAAACAAGGAACCGCTTCTTACTGGGACTTTGTTCAAAGCAATCTGATCAATACTCCTGATACCGATGAAGTGATATACAAAAACAAAAAATACATATTCAACGGACAAAATACTATTCGCAAGAAAACCCAATATGTCATGGAAAACGACATCGCAGGCATCATGACATGGGATTTAGCTACAGACCTCACCCTAAGTGACCCTAAAGCACTTTTGAAAGTAATAGTAGAAGAAATGAAACAAACTAAAAAACAATAGCAACATGGCATTTTTTCAATCAAAAAAATGGATTACCGCTTATATGGTAAGCTTAATACTAAGCCTGTGGGGATGTCAATCCCCACAGCAAACACAGGAAGCAGCCATCATACCGCAACCTTTATCTATGGAAAAAGGAAATGGATTCTTCTCATTCAGTAAAGAAACCACCATCGCTATAGCCAATGAGGAGCAACGAATCATTGCGGAGAACTTTGCCTCTCTGTTTACCCTGCCAGCTGGATTTACCCCTCAAGTGAAAACCGGTCAAGAAGGAGACATTGTATTTCTTACAGACAGTACAATGAAAAGTGATGCCTACGAACTGACTGTTCTTCCCGAACGAATTACGATTAAGGCATCCGACGTAAAAGGTTTTTTCTATGCGCTTCAAAATCTTCGACTGATGTTACCTCCTACTATCGAAGGTAAAGAAAAGACAACCGACACATGGAGCATCCCTTCACTTTCCATTAAAGATGCCCCACGATTCAACTATCGTGGATTCATGCTGGATGTTTCACGCTTCTTCTTGCCAAAAGAAGATTTAATACGTATGATCGACTGTATGGCAATGCTCAAGATAAACCGGTTGCACCTGCATTTGACAGACGATAATGGATGGCGGCTGGAAATCAAAAAATACCCTAGACTGACAGAGGTTGGAGCATGGAAAGTGGATAGACAAAACATTCCATTCCCCGACCGGAGAAATCCGAAGAAAGGAGAACCTGCCACCATTGGAGGTTTCTATACCCAAGAAGACATGAAAGAAATTATCCGTTATGCCGCAGAAAGACAAGTGGAAATTATCCCGGAAATTGACGTTCCAGCTCACTCCAATGCTGCTTTGGCATCCTATCCGGAATTTGCCTGCCCCGTAGTTAAAGATTTTATAGGAGTTCTGCCAGGACTTGGCGCAAAAAATGCAGAAATCATTTTCTGTGCCGGGAATGAGGGTACATTTGATTTTCTACAAAACGTACTGGACGAAGTGATAGCCTTATTCCCTTCACGATACATTAACTTAGGAGGTGACGAAGCCCGCAAAACCAACTGGGAAAAATGTCCCCTCTGCCAGTCACGCATACATAAAGAGCATTTGGAAAATGAAGAAGAACTACAAGGCTATTTTATGGCAAGACTGTCCGACTACGTACGCAGTAAAGGGAAAGAAGTCATGGGATGGGATGAACTGACCAATAGTAAACTACCGGAAGAATCCATCATCCTAGGATGGCAAGGATATGGCAATGCCGCATTAAAAGCTGCCGCACAAGGCCACCGCTTCATCATGACTCCGGCACGCGTTGCATACCTGATAAGATACCAGGGGCCTCAATGGTTTGAACCAATAACTTATTTTGGAAATAACACCTTAAAAGGACTATTCGATTATGAACCGGTACAAAAGGATTGGAAACCAGAATATGAGCCTTTACTCATGGGGGTACAAGCATGTATGTGGACCGAATTCTGCAACACCCCGGAGGACGTATTCTATCTGACCTTTCCACGACTGGGAGCCTTGGCAGAGATTGCCTGGGTCAGCAAAGGAAATAAAAACTGGAGTTCATTCCTGAAAGGATTGGATAACTACAATGCACATTTAGCATGTAAAGGTATCCGATATGCCCATTCTATGTTCAATATCCAACATACAATTACCACAGAAACTACCGGAAAATTGAAAGTAAAATTAGAATGTGAGCGACCTGATGTAGAAATACGCTATACCACAGATGGTACAGAACCCACCTCAACCTCTACCCTATACGAAAAAGAACTCATAATAGAAAAAGATACTGACATTAAAGCAGCTACCTTCTCACAAAACAAACAAATGGGAGAACTACTGGTACTTCCAATTCATTGGAACAAGGCTACCAGCAAACCATTTATCCATGCAGATGCAGGAATGGATATATTAGTCAACGGATTAAGAGGCAGTTTAAAATATACAGATTTTGAATGGTATACAGGTCAGCTTTCAAAACCTATTTCATTTACAATTGATTTACAAAAACTTGAAAGCATGAAACAATTTACGGTGGGCTGTATCACAAATTATGGAATGGGAGTACACAAGCCACGCAGCCTCAAAGTAGAAGTTTCAAATGACAATGTGGTTTTCACCGAAATTGGCAAACTGACCTTCACTGACAAAGAAATTTTTAAAGAAGGAAATTTCATTGAAAATTTATCTATTGAGGCCAATGAAATAACCGGACAATTTGTTAAATTTACACTAGAACCAGCCGGAGACTGCCCTGATAATCATGTACGTCCAGGACAACCTTCCAAGATTTACATCGATGAAGTAATTATTGAATAAAATTTTCATAAATGAATCTATGAAAATGATTAACCAATTTCTTGCGACCTGCTATTTTACAAAACATCTGTCATTTCCCGGAGAAAAACTATAGAATAAAAAGTATCTATGGTAGCACACGTTGTCCATATCTCCAGCAATTAGCCTGGCTGCAAATGGAACTGACGGCTTTCCTGCATTTTTATATCAATACCCCTCATTGAGACAGAAGAAATAAGAGTAACCATCCTTCCCTTACACACAAGACTAACCAAAACATAAAAAACGGACGACCTCATAATGGCAATGAAGTCGTCCGTAATATTTTTACCCTCATCAGAACGGTACATCGGGGACAGGTGCACCAAACGGATTGTCGGGAACAGGAGACATCTCTGCAGGTGGAGGCGGTACGAAGTCCTGTCCGCCGCCGTTGTTCATCTTCGAACGGAGTACCGGAGCCTTCTTTTCTTCGCCTGGCATCGGCACAATCATGTCGTCATCGGGATTCTGGAAACGGGCATATTCGCCACGGAAACGAAGCAGCACATCACCCACGGCACCGTTACGATGCTTGGCGATAATGATTTCGGCCATGCCGTGCAGGTCGTTTCCCTTCTCATCGGTGTAAATCTTATAATATTCCGGACGGTGGATGAAGCACACCATATCGGCATCCTGCTCGATGGCTCCCGATTCACGAAGGTCGCTCAATTGCGGACGTTTTCCGTCGATACCTTCACGGTTCTCTACCCCACGGTTCAACTGGCTCAGCGCAATAATCGGGATGTTCAGCTCCTTGGCCAGCCCCTTCAACGAACGCGAAATAGTGCTGACCTCTTCCTGACGGCTTCCAAACGACATACCGCTGGCATTCATCAACTGGAGGTAGTCGATGATAATGATTTTCACCCCATGCTCACGCACCAGACGGCGGGCCTTGGTTCGCAATTCGAACACGGACAAGGAAGGCGTGTCGTCCACGTAAAGCGGGGCGTCATAAAGTTCTTTTATCTTATAGTCGAGCTGTCCCCACTCGTAGGGTGCCAGCTGACCACTCTTGATTTTCTCGCCCGGAATTTCGCAGACGTTCACAATCAGACGGTTTACCAGCTGCACGTTGCTCATTTCAAGCGAGAACAAGGCTACAGGCACTTTGCTGTTCACCGCCATATTCTTGGCCATGGAAAGCACGAAGGCCGTCTTACCCATGGCCGGACGAGCCGCGATGATAATCAGGTCGGAGTTCTGCCAGCCGGAGGTCATCTTGTCCAACTGATGAAATCCGCTCGAAAGTCCACTCAAACCGTCGGTACGTGCCGCCGCCTTCTGAAGCATTTCATAGGCTTCCTGAATGACTGGATTAATCTGCGTATAATCCTTCTTCATGTTCTGCTGGGAGATTTCGAAGAGCTTTCCTTCGGCCTCCTGCATCAGGTCGTCCACGTCCTGCGTCTCGTCGAACGCCTTGGTCTGTATGTTACTCGTAAAAGAAATCAGCTCACGTGCCAAAAACTTCTGGGCAATGATGCGGGCATGGTACTCAATGTGAGCCGACGAGGCCACCTTACCACTCAGCTGAGTGATATAGAACGGTCCGCCCGCCTCTTCCAGGTTACCGCGCGAGCGCAACTGCTCGGCCACGGTCAAGATATCAATCGGTTTCTGTTGAATAGCCAAGTCAGTAATGGCCGCATAAATCAGCTGGTGCCGGTGTTCGTAGAACGACTCCGGACGAAGAATCTCGCTCACCAGCGAATACGCATCCTTCTCAATCATCAGCGCACCCAGCACAGCCTCTTCCAGTTCGGGAGCCTGAGGCTGGAGGTGGCCGTACTCATCCATCGGCTTGGCCTTAGCCGTCTTTGCCACACGTGTATTTCTTCTCGGTTCTGCCATTTTGTTTTTGTTTAAGTGGGGCAAAGATACGATTTTTTCCGTGAATCCCGATTTTCTCGAAACTTTCTGCTATATTTGAGAAACAAAAAAACAAACGACCTTATGATTACATTTCCAAATGCCAAAATAAACCTTGGCCTGAATATTATTGAAAAACGTCCCGACGGTTACCACAACCTGGAAACCATTTTCTACCCCATCCACCTGCAAGATGCACTGGAAGTGACACGAAGAGAAAATAACGATGCTCCTTATACGCTTCACGTGAAAGGTACGGCCATCGAAGGAAAGCCGGAAGACAACTTAGTGGTCAGAGCCTACGAATTGCTGAAAAAGGATCATGACATACCGCCCGTTGACATCCACCTGTTCAAGCACATCCCCACGGGTGCCGGACTGGGAGGCGGTTCGTCCGATTGCGCATTCATGATTAAGTTGCTGAACGAGAAATTCCGTCTGGCACTGAGTCTGGAGGAGATGGAAGACTACGCCGCCCGCTTAGGAGCCGATTGTGCTTTCTTCATCCGCAACCAGCCGGTATTTGCCACGGGAATCGGTAACATATTCGAGCCTGTCCGTCTTTCACTTTCGGGCTATTATCTGGTGCTGGTGAAGCCGGACATTTTTGTATCCACACGCGATGCTTTCGCACACATCACTCCCCGCCGTCCGGAAGTTTCATTGAAAGACATCATCTGCCAGCCGGTAGAGACATGGAAGGACAACATGAAAAATGATTTTGAGAACAGCGTATTCTTGAAATATCCGGAAATTGCGGCCATCAAGGACGAGTTGTATGACCTTGGTGCGGTGTATGCCAGCATGAGCGGTTCCGGCTCATCGGTTTACGGCATCTTCCGCCAGCCGGTAGAACACGTGGACGAAAAATTCGGCGGATGCTTCTGCCGTCAGAGAGAACTGGACTGATTGGAGTCCGGTTCTTTTTCATATTTTAAATTGATAAATTATACCTCTGCCACCCATAAAAACTTACCACTATGCTTCGACTATTCCTTATTCTAGGATTGTTCATCGTGAATCTTTCTGTAACCAACGCACAAGATAAAAAGATTTTTGTGTGGGGAGGAGACATTGATTTTAAATTTACCAGATACATCGCCGATTTGACCGGAAAGGAACACCCGCGCCTATGCTATCTGCCAACTGCTAGCGGAGATAATCCCGATAATATCCAATTTTGGGGAAGTATCTGCAACGCACTCAAGATAGATACCCTGGTGATGAACGTATGGGTCAGTGCATCGCCCGACAACCAATCGTTTGAAGACATACTTCTTCATTCAGACGCAATTGTAGTGGGTGGAGGAAACACATTGAACATGATGGGAATTTGGAAAGCACAAGGTATTGACAAAATTCTAAAAAAAGCGCTCGACAAAGGAATTATCTTATCGGGCGGAAGCGCCGGTTCTATCTGCTGGTTCGAAAAGGGAATCAGCGACTCACGCCCCACGAGTATAAGTGCGGTAGAAGGACTTAGCTTTCTACCTTATAGTAATTGCCCTCATTATTCTCAAAAAGAACGTCAGAATTTATTCCACAAGCTTATAAGCAACAAGGAAATCAATTCCGGTTATGCGTTTGATGAGAGAGCCGGCATTCTTTTTGTGAATGGGAAAGCCAAAGAATTTGTCACGCAAAACGACAAGCACCACGTGTATCATGTATTTCTAAAAGAGAAACAGCTTGAAATCGAGAAACTTGAAACCAAAAGAGTAATTAGCAAACATGCGATTCCCGAAGGAGAATATCAAACGATAAAAATAAAGAGGAAATTATCTGAGATTACACCAAAAGGAAAATCTACACCTTTATCGACGTATGTAATGATAGTCAAAGAAATCTCTAAAGGCAAAGAATCGTTCCTAAACTCTAGTGTAAACAAGATATTTATCTACAAGGATAAAATAGCAGGAGTGGTAAACGACAAATATCTGGACTCTATGGGCGTATATGGCCTATGGTATTTTTATAACCATAATGGGGTATGGGAAAGTGCCGGAGAGGATATTGGTGGAGAAACTATACTGGAAAGTGAAATCACCTTTCGCGAAAAAGCGAAAGTGATTCTTTCCAAACGAATGACACAATAAAATCAGCCAGCTAATGTGCAATGCATTACACATAAATCAACACCTCCAATGTATCATATTTCTGTATATTCAAATCCAGATATAATGCAGGATACGTACCCATCCCTTTCCCAAAGTGTCCATAGCCAAGTTTTGGAGAAGAAAACTTGTCGCACATATGCTATATGCATCAGTTACCAATAACCTGACGGTACGCATCATTTTCCACTCAGTATCTTCATAGCTATATCCATATATCGCATAATATCGGTCGTAATCTCACGATCGTATACATCGCAACGCTTACGGCCCAGCCGCACAACAATGGCATCCAAATCGGGAATAGCGATGATGTATTGGCCCAGCATACCGCGCATGTAAGGGCAACGCATACCATGATAATCCATCACCCACGTTTGGAAACCATAATAGCTGAGTGAGTCCTTTCCCCACTGATCTTTCAGGTACGAAGCGGGACGCATCAGTTCGTCCATATAGGCTTCGGATACCAGTTGGCGGCCGTGCCAATTGCCACGATGCAACAGGAGACTTCCGAAACGGGCTACATCGCGGGCTGTGGTATGGAAGCAACAGAAGGCTTTTTCGTCACCGTCTTTTTTGTCCAGCAACCAATAGGCATCCCGTTCGGCCTGCATCGGACGCCAGAGCTTCTCTTCGGCATAGTCGCTTAGTGTTTGCCCGGTGGCTGCTTCGATGACAAAAGCTAACAATTGCGTCTCACCACTACGGTAGGAATATTGCACGCCGGGACGGTCAACCACCTCCAGACCCGTCACCAAGTCATAAAGATCGTTACCATAATAACCGTGCGTTGTAACAGAAAAGAGTGAAGCATACGCTTCATCCCATGCCATGCCGCCACTCATGGTCAGCAAATGGCGCAGGGTGACGTCAGCCTGCATTCCTTTTGTATAGGCAGGTATGTAGCGCGATACGGGGTCGTCCAGACTATGAATCTTTCCTTCATCAAAAGCAATACCTGCCAGCAGTCCCACAATGGTTTTTGTAGCAGAATAAATATTTGAGGTGAGTGTATCATTCCACCCGTCACGGTAACTTTCGAAAACAATGCTGTCACGACGGATAACGAGGAAGGACACGGTGCGCAAACTGTCCAGATAGTGCGCATCTTTTTCTAACAGTTGGTAGCGGTTATAATCAGCAGAAAGGGGCCAGTGCCACACGTCATCGGGATTGTGGTGTAGCGTGTGCCGGTGAAAGGTTTCCAGGTCATCGATGACGGGCATCCAGTGAATGAGTGCCTGACGGGCGTAGTAAGGCAACGAAGCATACACCACGCCTATTACCACTACCAGAGCGATGAGCAGGCGAAGAATGTTTTTCTTTTTTGTTTTCATAGGATTTTAAGTCGTTTCATCACAGGAAATATGGGAATTGTGACTCAGATAAATAACTCTGTAAAAGTTCATGCACACTACAGCATTTACAAAAATACATTTTTCTTCTATCCATTGTACAAAAACCATAATAAGATACACCATATAGGATATATATACCTTCATTTCTATAGAAGCCATTTTATTCGTACCTTTGCCCCCGCAATAAAAACGAACTCAATATTTCACCATGATACATTCCTTCCATACCCCAATCAAAGGCATCGCCTTACCGAAAGCCTTCACTTTTCCTTTCCACTACACCCCTCACCCACTCACCCGATTGGCGGCCGACGAGGTACGTCAGTACCTGCTCACACGGGACGATTGGCAGGAGGAACTTCGTCAGGGAAAGATGTTCGGGGTACTGGTAATAAAGGATTCCGAAGGAAAACTGGGCTACCTGGCCGCTTTTTCGGGCAATCTGGCCGGAAGCAACCACCATGCGTTTTTCGTACCTCCGGTGTATGACCTCCTGCAACCCGACGGATTTTTCCGTATCGAGGAAGCGGAGATTTCCGGCATCAACCACCGGATTGCCGCCATGGAGGCCAGCGAGGCATACTGCTCAGCTCGGGAGGAATGGAAGAAGGCGGAAGAAGAAGCTCAAGCCACGCTGGCTACTGAAAAACAGAAGCTGAAAGAGGCGAAAACCCTCCGTGAACAACGTCGGAAGGAAGGCGTTTCACCTGAAGAAGCGGAAGCAATGTCACGCGAAAGCCAGTTTCAGAAAGCGGAGTTCAAACGGTTGGAACGGAGATTGAAAGAAAAGGTACAGGCGGCCGGAGAGACTTTTCAAGCATTCGAGCAGGAGATTCAGGCCTTGCGCCACGAACGAAAAACCCGTTCGGCGGCTCTCCAGTTGCGTCTGTTCGCCCAGTTCCGCATGCTCAACGCACGAGGGGAAGTAAAAGATTTATGCAAAATTTTCCGCTCTACTCCGCAAAAGACACCGCCGGCCGGTGCAGGAGAATGCGCACTCCCTAAATTGCTTCAGTATGCTTACCTGCATCAGCTCCAACCATTGGCCATGGGCGAGTTCTGGTGGGGCATGTCACCCAAGGACGAGATTCGCCGCGAAGGACATTTCTATCCGTCGTGCAAAGGAAAGTGTGAACCGATTCTGAAACACATGCTCGTGGGACTGAATGTGGAACCGAACCCGCTGGAGGAGGATATACATCGTCAGACAGCACTGGAGATTCTCTATGAGGACGAATGGCTGGTGGTGGTACACAAGCCGGCAGGCATGCTCTCCGTACCAGGCAAGAACGACCTCGACTCTATTCTACAGCGATTGCACAATCTTTATCCCAAGGCCACCGGTCCGCTTATCGTACACCGGCTGGACATGGCTACCTCCGGCCTGCTGCTCGCGGCCAAAACGAAGGAGGTGCACAAGGAGCTTCAGGCACTCTTCGAAACGCGTCTTATCCAAAAGCGTTATACGGCCCTGTTGGAGGGAGAATTGGAAACTGACGAGGGTATCATCGACCTGCCCATCTGTCCGAACCCGATGGATCGTCCACGCCAGATGGTGAGCCGGGAGTATGGCAAACGGGCCGTCACTTCCTATCGGGTACTGGAACGCAAGGACGGCAAAACACGGATCACATTCTATCCGCATACAGGACGTACCCATCAGCTCCGTGTACATGCCGCCCATCCGGAGGGACTGAACCATCCGATGGTGGGCGACGACCTCTACGGCCAGCCGTCCGACCGTCTGTATCTGCATGCCGCCGCACTTGAATTCGTTCATCCAGTGACTGGAGAAAAATTGCAAGTCATAAAAGAAGCTGATTTTTAAAAAATTACAATTCACATCCTTTTACTCTAACAAGGCCATTACATAAAAAACGATTTAACGTTTCTAAACCTATATTCATCAGCAAAAAGCACTCCCAAAGAGGCTAACTTCGCAAATAAAGTCAGCCTTACATCAATAAAAAAATTATCGGGCAGCAAGATAGACTAGAACAAAGCGGAATCGGATAACTGCACTTAATTGCAACTTCCGCAAGAACAAGCGGGCAAGTCTTCTTTTCTGATTTCCGTAATGTAGAAACGGGCAAAGGCATTTTTAATCTCATCCCGCACACGACGGAATTCTGCTTCAATAAATTTCGGAGTCCCGGTAGCATGCGACGGATCGTCAAAACCGATGTGAAGACGCTTGCCTACTTTTCCGGTAAATGCCGGACAACTTTCATTTGCCCCTCCGCACACGGTAATCACATAATCCCATTCCTGATCAAGATAGGTATTCACATGAGTCGGTACATGCGAACTGATGTCTATTCCGACTTCTTTCATTACCTTCACCGCCTTGGCATTTACTTGTGCAACAGGCTCTGTTCCACCCGAACACACTTCTATATTTTTATCGAACGACTGCAAAAAGCCGTGTGCCATCTGGCTGCGGCAACTATTTCCTGTACAAAGAATCAATACTCTCATATAAATATAACAATGATAAATTAAAGAACAAAATTAAACAAATAACCTGACAAGATAATGAAGAAAGCCACCGTTCCGAAGAATATCGCAATCAGCCGCCACGTCATCACCTTTTTCAGCAAAGTCGCTTCCGGAAGTGAAAGACCTACCACAGCCATCATGAAGGCAATAGCTGTTCCCATAGGGATACCTTTGGCCACGAACACCTCGATGACAGGCACAATACCTGCCGCATTGGCATACATCGGTACGGCAAGAATGACCGAAAGCGGTACGGCAAGCCAGTTGTCCTTCGACATGTATTGCTCGAAAAATCCTTCGGGCACAAAACCGTGCATAAGCGCACCGATACCAATACCTATCAGAATGTAAATCAGTACACCACTTACAATCTTCCAGGCATCACGCACAATGACGGGAAGACGCTTGATAAAAGTAGTATGGTCTTTCTCCCACTCTCCTGCCTGTGCCGAGGAGCTGGCCTGTATCTGCTTCACCCAGTCGCTCAGGTAAGATGAGAGATGTATGCGGCCGAGCACAAAACCTCCTATCACCCCCAGCAGAATACCACTGATGACATAGATAAGTGTGACTTTCAGCCCAAAAGAGCCGAGGAACATAGCCACCGCTACCTCGTTCACCAGCGGAGAAGTAATCAGAAAGGCAAACGTCACTCCCAAAGGGATACCGCCTTTTACAAAGCCGATAAACAAGGGAATGGACGAGCAGGAACAGAACGGAGTAATGGCTCCGAAAATGGAAGCCAATACATACTGCAACCCGTACATCTTATGTGTTACCAGATAGTTCCTCAAACGTTCTATCGGAAAATAAGCGTTAATGATTCCCATCAGCGCACTGATAAAAAACAGTAGAATAAGAATCTTGATGGTATCATAAAAAAAGAAGTTTACGGCTACCCCAAGCGGCGTCTCGGCACTCAGTCCGAACAATCCGTAAACAAGCCAGCCTGCAAAATCTTGTATCATGTTTCTATCGTTATAATTCGTTTAAATACGAACAAGTATCCCATCATAAAAGCGGCAGCTGCCTTGAAGGCCGTTTCTGCCGCTTCTGAATCAATCCTCTTGTTTATCCGATTCCTAAAAGTTTCTTCACATCGCTTTCGGTGGGAACCTGTCCTTTCATCTTCACCACTTCGTCTACCACAACGGCAGGAGTCATCATGATGTTGTAGCTCACCATTTCCATGATGTCGTCCACCTTGGTCAGTTTCACGTCCAGGTTATTTTCCTTGATTACTTTTTCAATTACATTATAGGTGGTCTTGCACTTTGCACAACCCGGTCCCAATACTTTAATTTCCATACTTGTAAAGATTTTGTTTGTTATCAATTTCGTTTATAAATACATTACCCAGCTATAATATACGCCGATGACGATAAACAGCACACCCACTATGCGGTTCATCCATTTCTGCACCGTCTGCATCTTGCCGTAAAAACTGCCCAGCTGCTGTACACTGAACGCTAAAATCCACGCCACGACCAGCACCGGTATGGCAGTCGCAATGGCAAACACAACGGGCAGCAGATAACCTGCTGTGGCCGTGGCCGAAATCGGTATCAGCATGCCAAAATAAAAGACACCGCTTGTGGGACAGAAAGCCAGGGCAAACAACGTGCCTATTATCAACGCACCCCAACCACCTTTCCGGGCAAGCCCTTCCGCATTACCCTGAAATCCGAACTGAGGCAAGCTCAATCTATCACCAAAAAGCATAAAAAGGCCTATCAGGAACAAAAGCAGGCCCAACACAAGCTCTCCCCACGCTCCGATGGTCTTCTGTATACCAAACATGCTCGAACCCTCTTTCAGAATCAGAATCAACACCACTCCAAGCAACGTGTACGAAAGAATACGTCCCAGTGTATAGAGTAGTCCGTTCCAGAAAATACGCCTCCGGTTCTCAATATCTTTCCCGATAAAGCCAATGGCCGCAATGTTGGTTGCCAACGGACAAGGCGAAAGTGCAGTCAGCAGTCCAAGCAGAAACGCCATCCATACAGGAGTGGAACTGTTGTCCAACAATGTCTGTAACCAGTCCATAGCCTCTCCTTATTATTTCAGCATGTCATTTATGGTCTTCACCAGTCCGTCCTTGAACACCTCCGGCGATTTACGGGCATTCCCGAAAGCAAACTGAGTCATATTTTCCGCTGTTTCCTGTCCATTTTTATAGCGCACCACAAACAGTGACGACCAGGTAACCTCATATTTTTCGGCAATCTTCTCATTTTCTTTCTTGCTGATGTCTATCACCTTGAACACCACTTCCCCCTTTTTTACCTGCTCCGAGAGATTCTCTTTTATCACAGCCAGAGTATTGTTTTCAATGGCTATGCACGTAGCACAACGCTGCTTCCCATGAAAATACAATACCTCTACATGGTCTTTGGCAGTTGCCTCACTGTTTTCGACCACCGCTTTGTCACTTGTCTGAATTTCTTTTTCACTTCTGCCCTGCATCCCACATGAGGCCAATGCCAAGCATACTGACAGAAGACATACCATCTTTTTCATCGTTCTTCTATATCTATTATTAGTAATTCGCAAAACAACGAACAAACACAACAAAAAAAGAGCTTATTCGCAACAGCTCTCTTTTTTACATATCGGCTGGCCCAGGAAATCGGCAAACATTTTTTGGGCCAGTTTCCAGTTCTCCTTATTAATGCAATACCTCACCTTAGGTGCTTCAATCTCTCCCTGAATCAGTCCGGCTTCTTTCAGCTCCTTCAAGTGCTGTGACACTGTAGCCTTGGCTATGGGCAGTTCTTCATGAATGTCGCCAAAAAAGCAACATTCCTGCGAGGCCAAAAATTGAAGTATGGCTATACGAGCCGGATGCCCCATGGCCTTGGCAAAGCGGGCCATTTTTTCCTGTTCTTCTGAATAGTTCTTTCTTACCATTTTCACCTCCTTGTTTGTTGTTCGCAAAATTACGAATAAAATTATACAGCGCCAAAGAAAAACTTATTTTTTTCAAGCATAAAACTTCTTTTAGCTATCTGCTTATTATAGAACTTTAAAATGATTAGGAAATAATATAACTTATTATATTTTGCAAACCTCCCAAAAGAAAAAGCAAACTGCTGAAAAGTTTTCTACGTTTCCCCCACATAAACCGTACGGTTCCCGATGGAGAAACTTACATTTCCGCACTGGAAAACTTACGTTTCCGCAACGGGAAACGTAAAAAATAGCCTGAAGCTTCCGCAAAAACTTCAGGCTATTTATAAAACCTAACTTTTCAGTTGTTTACTTCTTTATCTTTTTCCGGTAAAGTTCCGCACGTGCCAGAATCTCGTGTACAAACTCATAGGTATCACTGCCTCGGGCATACCCGTTCTTGCAGACGGGGTCCTGATAATATTCCTTGTTGCTTTTCAACAGCATGAAATGGGCCACATGATGCTCCCAGATGTAGCGGTTACGTCCGTATTTTTCGGCCAATGCCATGGCATCGGTCACATGGCCGATACCGGAATTGTAGGCGGCCAATATGAACTTGGCCTGTTCTTCCTTATCCGTGATTTTACTAAACGTACGCTGCATTCCGGCAATGTACTTCACGGCAGCTTTGATGCTCTCTTCCGGGTCCTGCTCTTTGCCCGGCGGCACTCCCATGGCACGTGCCGTAGCCGGCATCAGCTGCATCAGCCCCTTGGCCCCGGCCCATGATACGACATTCGGATTGAAGTTCGATTCGGTATAAGCCAACGAAGCTAACAGACGCCAGTCCCAGCCGATTTCTTTGGCATAACGCCGGAACAAATCATCGTAGTGGGAAATCTTACCATCTTTCACGGAAAGAATGGCTCCATATGCAGGACGCTTGGCCAGTTCAAAATAACGGCGGGCACTGGCACGGAATGCCGGTGAATTGATGTTCTCGCGATGCCATTTATCAGCGGCCTCTGCCAATAAGGGCGAAGTTTTCCGTACGGCCCACGAAGAACGCTGGTCGAAACTGATGGCCAGGTTGATGTCAAGCACCGGATAATAGGTACGGTTGATGCGGGCAATTTCATCTGTAGCTACTGTATAGTCAATACGCCCCTCTGCCACCCATGTAATCAAGTCTTCCGACGATACACTGTCGGAGGAAATCTCACAAATATCGATTCCTCCTCCCAGTTCGCGGTTCAAATTTTCCAGGCGGGTACGGTATTTCCCGGAATTCACATAGACTTTCTTTCCTACCAGTTCCGTAACGTCTTTCAAGGCATTCTTCCCCCTTCGCTGTATGATTACCTGCCGCGTAATATCTTCTTCACCGCAATAAATCAGACTGTCTTTCAACGGATTGGTAATAATCAGGTTGTAGGCCACCAAATCGCCTTCTCCTTTGAGCAGACTGCTCACCAGCTGCTCTTCGTCTTTCACGACCTTCACCTTCAGGTCGAGTCCCAGCGACTTGGCAAACTGCTGGGCCAGTTCGTACTGGAATCCCATGGGTTCACCACGGTAATGGAAATAAGACACAGAGCTGTTGACAGTCAGCACCACCAGTTCCTTTCTTTCCTGAATCTGTGGCAAATCGACGGCAGTCTCTTCCGCTTTTTTTTCGGAGCCGCATGAAAAAAACAAAAAAAAGGCCAGCACACAGCACAGCCCCGTTATCCAGCCTTTCATTTGTCTACGATTCGTTCAATGTACATCTTCAGAATCTCGATGGCCTTTTCATTATGACCTCCTTGCGGCACAATCAGGTCGGCAATTCGTTTGGCCGGTTCGATAAACTCCAGGTGCATGGGTTTCAACACACGCACATAACGTTCCATCACTGCCTCAGCCGTACGTCCGCGTTCTATCACATCCCGCTGGATGACACGGATAAGACGCTCGTCCGGATCGGCATCCACAAAAATACGGAGGTCCATCTGCTTGCACAGCCTGGGGTCGCTCAAAGCCAGGATACCTTCGATAATGATGACCTTACGGGGTTCTACATGCACGGTTTCTTTCTGGCGCGTACAGGTAAGATAGGAATATACAGGCTGTTCAATGGCTTCTCCCTTACGCAGCATGGAGATATGCCTGGAGAGCAAATCCCAGTCGAACGCCGAAGGATGGTCAAAGTTGATGTTCTGCCGTTCGTCCACGGGCACATGACTGCTGTCCTTATAATATGAATCAAGCGGAAGCACTGCCACTTCATTCTCCGACAGACTTTCGATAATCCTTCTCACTACAGTTGTTTTACCGGAGCCTGTTCCTCCTGCAATTCCAATGATAATCATAACTTGTTTCAATAATTAATTTCTATATTTGCAATATTCAAAGATACGAAAATCATAAAAACAAACAAACATGGTCAAGCACATTGTTTTATTTAAATTGAAAGAAACCCTTTCTCCGGCAGAAAAAGCCGACATTATGAACCGTTTTAAGGCTGCCATCGAGGCTCTTCCGGCCACTATTCCCTTTATTCGTGGCATTCATGTAGGACTGAATGAAAACCCGGCAGAAGTATGGGACATCTGCCTGGACAGCAGTTTCGATACGCTGGACGACGTAAAGGCTTATGCCATCCATCCGGCACACGTAGCCGCAGCTGGTATTCTGAAAGAGGCCAAGGAAAACCGCGCCTGCGTGGACTATACTATCTAAACTCAGCCGTCATGGAAAAAATCATCAATCCATGGGAAGGAATGGAAGGATACTTCTGTTTCGGCTGTGCGCCCAACAACGAGTTGGGTCTGAAAATGGAGTTCTATGAAGACGGGGACGAGATTGTAAGTAAATGGGTACCTGAAGCCCGTTTTCAAGGCTGGCTGAACACCCTGCACGGAGGTATTCAGGCAACTCTACTGGATGAGATATGTGCCTGGGTAATTGCCCGCAAGCTTCAGACAGCGGGAGTGACTTCGCGCATGGAAACTCAATACCTGAAACCCATTCACACGACCGACTCTCATCTTACCCTCAAAGGAAGAATCAAGGAGCAGAAGCGGAACTTTGTGTTCATTGAAGCCGAAATCTACAATGCACAGGATGAGGTCTGCACCAAGGCCGTCTGCACCTATTTCATTTTCCCAAGAGAAAAAGCAGAAAAGGAAATGTACTTCAAAGGCTGTTATACGGAAAAAGAAAAGGAATCTTTATAAATTTGACAGCAAAAGCGAGTTTTTTCTGATAAATATTTGCTTTTTTAATTCTTATCTAATATTTTTGTCGCAACAAAAGAACGATAATTATGATTTTAAATACTGTACATCATCGCCATCATCATTACCTAACGGTTCACACGGTAGGCTGACGACGCGTGCAGTTACAAGAGATAAGATTACACAAAGGCTTGCCGTAAGAATTTATTCCTCGGTAAGCCTTTTTTATTTGACACTTTAAAAACTTAGAACAATATGTTAAGAATTGCCGTACAATCCAAAGGGCGCTTGTTCGAAGACACAATGGCCCTGTTTACTGAAGCAGACATCAAGTTATCTACCTCCAAACGCACCCTGCTGACACAGTCCAGCAATTTTCCGGTAGAAGTACTGTTCCTGCGTGACGATGACATTCCACAATGTGTGGCCAACGGCGTGGCTGACCTCGGTATTGTAGGAGAAAACGAATTCGTGGAACGTGCTGAAGAAGCGGAAATCGTGCACCGTCTGGGCTTCAGCAAATGCCGTTTGTCACTGGCTATTCACAAAGAAACGGAATACAACGGACTGGAATGGTTCAATCACAAAAAGATTGCTACCTCCTACCCCAATATCCTGAAAAACTTCCTGACGCAACAACACATTGAAGCCGACATCCATGTTATCACGGGTTCCGTGGAGATTGCTCCGGCCATCGGTCTGGCAGATGCCATCTTCGACATTGTCAGCTCCGGCTCTACCCTTATCAGCAACAACCTGAAAGAGGTGGAAGTAGTAATGAAGAGCGAAGCGCTGCTCATCGGAAACAAACACATGTCGGACGAAAAGAAGGAAATCCTCCAGGAGCTGCTGTTCCGCATCAATGCAGTCAAAACCGCTGAAGACAAGAAATACGTGCTGATGAACGTACCGACCGACAAGGTGCAAGAAATCGTAGCTGTTCTTCCCGGTGTGAAGAGTCCGACCATCATGCCATTGGCTACAGAAGGCTGGAGCAGCATCCACACTGTTCTCGACCAGAAATGTTTCTGGGAAATCATCGGCAAGCTGAAAGCCATCGGTGCACAAGGCATACTGGTGCTGCCTATTGAGAAAATGATACTTTGATTTTCAGAACCTAATCACAAAGATTGTTACTATGAACATCATTACTTATCCTGAAAGAAATACATGGGCGGACTTGCTGAAACGTCCGACTCTTCAAACGGAATCATTGCGGGAAACCGTACTCGAGATATTAAACCGCATCAAATTTGAAGGTGATAAAGCTGTGCTGGAATACGAAGAAAAGTTCGACAAAGTGCAACTGAACTCCCTGCAGGTAAGCGAGGAAGAAATTGCCGAAGCAGAAAAGAAAGTCAACATCGAACTAAAGGCGGCCATCACACTGGCCTATAACAACATCCGCACGTTTCACGCCGCACAGGTATTCCAGGGAAAGAAAATCACCACACTGCCTGGCGTGACTTGCTGGCAGAAAGCTGTGGCCATTGAAAAAGTGGGATTGTACATTCCCGGTGGAACAGCTCCTCTTTTCTCTACCGTCCTGATGCTGGCTACTCCGGCACAGATTGCCGGATGCAAGGAAATCATTCTCTGTACTCCTCCTGACAAGGAAGGAAAGATTCACCCGGCCATTCTCTATGCAGCCAAACTGGCTGGCATCAACCGCATCTTTAAAGCCGGCGGGGTACAAGCTATCGGAGCCATGGCCTATGGCACGGAAAGCATTCCCAAAGTATACAAGATATTCGGTCCGGGCAACCAGTATGTCACTGCCGCCAAACAACAGGTTTCCTTGCGCGACGTAGCCATCGACATGCCGGCCGGACCTTCTGAAGTAGCGGTACTGGCCGATGAAACAGCCAATCCGGTCTTTGTAGCTGCCGATTTACTTTCACAGGCAGAACACGGCACCGACAGCCAGGCCATCCTGATTACCACCAGTGAGACTTTGCTGAAGGCGGTGACAGAAGAAGTGGAACGCCAGCTGGCCCAGCTTCCCCGAAAGGAAATTGCCAGCCGTTCTTTATCTGCCAGCAAACTGATTTTAGTGAAGAACATGGACGAAGCCGTAGAAATGACCAACGAATATGCTCCCGAGCACCTGATTATCGAAACCAAGGATTACATGGAAATCAGCGAACGCATTGTCAATGCGGGTTCCGTGTTCTTAGGCTATTATTCTCCGGAAAGTGCAGGCGACTATGCTTCGGGTACCAACCATACTCTCCCTACCAACGGTTATGCCAAGGCCTACAGCGGAGTCAGTCTGGACAGCTTCATCCGCAAGATTACTTTCCAGGAAATTACACCCGAAGGTATTGCCATGATTGGTCCGGCCATTGAAGTCATGGCAGCCAACGAACAGCTCGACGCTCATAAAAATGCAGTATCCGTACGTTTAAATAAGTAACTATGAAACCATTGAAAGAACTTACGCGACCGAACATCTGGGCCTTGAAACCCTATTCTTCGGCACGCGACGAATATAGCGGGAAAGAGGCTTCTGTATTTCTGGATGCCAACGAGAATCCCTACAATACCCCTAACAACCGTTATCCCGATCCGCTCCAGAGAGAATTAAAGGGTCTGATTGGAAGAGTAAAAAAAGTATCGCCAAATCATATTTTCTTAGGTAATGGAAGCGACGAAGCCATCGACCTTCCTTTCCGTGCCTTCTGCCGTCCGGGTATTGACAATGTAGTGGCTATCGACCCGACTTACGGTATGTATCAGGTATGTGCCGAAGTAAACGATGTAGAATACCGGAAAGTACAGTTGGACGAAAACTTTCAGTTCAAAGCTGCCGACTTACTGGCCGCTGCCGACGAACACACCAAACTGATTTTCCTCTGTTCGCCCAATAACCCGACGGGAAACCGTCTGTGCCGGGAAGAGATTCTTACCCTGCTCCACTCATTTGAAGGACTGGTCATTTTAGACGAGGCATACACTGACTTTTCAAATGAAGCATCGTTTCTGCAGCAGCTCGACGAATTTCCGAACCTGATTATCCTGCAGACCTTCTCCAAGGCATGGGGGTGCGCCGGTATCCGTCTGGGCATGGCTTTTGCTTCTCAGGAAATCATCAACCTGCTGAATAAAATCAAATATCCGTACAATGTGAACCGGCTGACCCAGCAGGAAGCCATCCACATGATTGAAAAGCATTATCAGGTACAGCAGTGGGTGGAATCCCTGCTCCACGAACGTACCCGTCTCATGCAGGAATTCCAGAAGCTTGCTTGCTGCCGACGTATCTATCCTACCGATGCCAATTTCTTTCTGACACGAGTAAGTGATGCCAAGAAAATCTACAACTACCTGGTGGATAAAGGTATCATCGTCCGCAACCGTAGTAGTGTCACACTTTGTCAGGACTGTCTGCGCATCACCATCGGTACGCGTCCGGAGAACGATACCCTGCTGGAAGCCCTGAAAAACTACAAGGAGGAGGAAGTATGAAAAAGGTTTTGTTCATTGATCGCGACGGCACCCTCGTCATCGAGCCGCCCATAGATTACCAGTTAGATGCGTTCGAGAAACTGGAATTCTATCCGAAGGTGTTCCGCAACCTTTACTTTATCCGGCAAAAACTGGATTTTGAATTTGTTATGGTGACCAATCAGGACGGATTAGGTACTAATTCTTTTCCGGAAGACACATTCTGGCCCGTACACAACCTGATGCTTCAGTCGTTCAAAAACGAAGGTATTGAATTTGACAACATCCTTATCGACCGGAGTTTTCCGGAAGATAATGCCCCTACCCGCAAGCCACGCACCGGCATGCTTACGGCCTACCTGAACAATCCGGAATACGACTTAGCCGGAAGCTTTGTAATTGGCGACCGCGCTACCGACGTAGAGCTGGCCAAGAACTTAGGCTGCAAGGCTATCCTGCTGCAACCGGATAAAAGTCTGCTGACCGAAAAAGGCCTGGAAGACACGTGCGTATTAGCTACCACCGACTGGGACCGCGTGGCAGAGTTTCTCTTTGCCGGTGAACGTACTGCCGAGGTATGCCGTAAGACCAAGGAAACCGATATCCGTATCCGGGTGAACCTGGACGGAAACGGCACCTGCCATATCCATACCGGACTGGGATTCTTCGACCACATGCTGGAGCAAATAGGCAAGCACGGTGGCATCGACCTGGACATCCACGTAGACGGTGATCTGGAAGTGGACGAACACCACACCATTGAAGATACAGCCATCGCCTTAGGAGAATGTCTGTACAAAGCATTAGGAAACAAGAGAGGTATCGAACGCTACGGCTACTGTCTGCCCATGGACGACTGCCAGTGTATGGTTTCACTCGATTTCGGCGGACGGGCCTGGCTGGTATGGGACGCCACCTTTACCCGCGAAAAGATTGGTGACATGCCTACCGAGATGTTCCTCCATTTCTTCAAATCGCTGAGCGATTCGGCCCGTATGAACCTCCATATCAAGGCCGAGGGAACTAACGAACACCACAAAATAGAAGGTATCTTCAAGGCCCTCGCCCGCAGCATCAAGATGGCCATACGCCGTGACATTCATCACTTTGAGATTCCTTCCAGCAAGGGATGCATCTGACATAAAAAAGAAGCATGGATTCCAGACATTCGCTAAAATCCATGCTTCTTCTTTATTCTTTACAGTCTAAAATATGCTACTGCTTCTTCAGCTGCACTCCCAATTGTAATCCGTCATATTGGCTCAACAACGAACTGGCTGTACTTACTGCCGAATTGGATGACTTACTTGCCACAGCTCCTGTGATGGTCTGTGCCAGCGACATCAGTTTGTCTGCCTTGAACAGCAGGCTCATGGTATCTCCGGTAATCCCCTTCGAAACCGTCGCATTCACTTTCAACCCCAAACGAGTTTTCATTGTCAGTTCCTTGGTATCCACATTGTAACTGTATGTTCCGTTGACTGTTTTTCCACCCACCACCGAAGTATACGTACTATCGGCATTGAAAGTGTAAGTCGCCCCTTCCTTGAAACCCAGCTTCTCCAGCACACCGCTCATCTTCTCTTCCACCTGTTTGGCAGCTACTTCACCGCCAGCCTTGGCCAACAAATTGTCACTTTCAAACTTACAATCCGGCCCCACATAAGCCCACGTTCCTGTCAATGAGGCACTTTCACCCGTTACCTTATTCGCTACCGCATTGGCTACACCTGACAGAATTGACTTCAGGTCCTGAGCCATTCCATTGGCTGTACCGGCAATACACAATGCCAGCACCAGCACACTTCTCCATAAAATACTTTTTTTCATCACTCTTCTTATTTTATTTTGGTAGATACTTATTTAACAAGTGGGGCATGCCTTTCATTCGGTCAGCCTCAGCAAGCCTTGAAACTCATGTCAAGACCTTTCACAGAATGCGTCAGTGCACCTACAGAAATGTAATCCACTCCACATTCTGCATAGTCACGCAAGGTGTCGAAGGTAATACCGCCTGATGACTCTAGTTCCACACGACCTCCAACCATTTCTACGGCCTTGCGTGTATTTTCCGGAGTAAAGTTGTCCAGCATGATGCGGTCTACTCCACCCAGGTCGAGCACCTGCTGCAATTCGTCGAAGTTGCGCACTTCAATTTCAATCTTCAGGTCCTTTCCTTTTGCCTTGCAATATTCCTTAGCACGCGTGATTGCCTTGTCAATTCCTCCAGCAAAGTCCACGTGATTGTCTTTCAGCAAAATCATATCGAACAGACCGATACGATGGTTTACTCCTCCACCGATTTTCACCGCCATCTTTTCCAGAATACGCATACCTGGAGTTGTCTTACGCGTATCCAGCACGCGAGTCTTTGTACCTTTCAGGCGTTCTACGTATTTGCTGGTCATCGTAGCAATACCGCTCATACGCTGCATGATGTTCAGCATCAGGCGTTCGGTCTGAAGCAAAGACTGAATCTTTCCTTCTACCACCATGGCCACATCACCCGGTTTCACGTGTGTACCGTCCTGAATGAACACTTCCACCTTCATTTCAGGGTCAAAGCGATGGAACACTTCTTTTGCAATTTCAATACCTGCCAGAATACCTTCTTCCTTAATCAGCAGTTTCGACTTGCCCATTGCATCGGCCGGAATGCAAGACAACGTAGTATGGTCACCGTCACCTATATCCTCTGCAAAAGAGAGGTCAATCAAGCGGTCAATCAAATCCTTTACAATTTTTTCGTCCATTTTGTTCAAAATATTAAGTGATATTTCAGGAAGCAAAGGTAATTATTATTCATATCTTTGCAAAGGCAACCCGTTTTAATCAAAGTAAAAAAGATATGAAATTTACCCTACTTGTAGTCGGCCGGACGGTCGAAAAGCATTATATCACAGCCATTAATGACTACGTGGAACGTACCAAACACTATGTTTCGTTCGATATGGAGGTGATACCTGAACTGAAGAATACCAAAAGCCTCAGCATGGAGCAGCAGAAAGAAAAGGAAGGCGAAGCCATCCTGAAAGCCTTGCAGCCCGGCGATGTAGTAGTGTTGCTCGACGAGCATGGAAAAGAATTCCGCTCCATCGAGTTTGCCAACTGGATAGAGCGGAAAATGCATACCGTAAACAAGCGGCTGGTGTTCATCATCGGCGGACCTTACGGATTCTCTCCTTCCGTCTATCAGGCTGCCCAGGAAAAGATTTCCCTTTCCAAAATGACATTTTCGCACCAGATGATACGGCTTATCTTCGTGGAACAGCTTTACCGGGCCATGACCATTCTGAATAATGGCCCTTATCACCACGAATAAACCGGTTATCTCAACCGCAGAATATCGCCTACTTTCGGAGCCGGTGAATCTGGCTCCATCTTATTCAACTTATACAGGTTCTTCAAACGGATACCGAATTTCTGAGAAATAGAATACATGGAATCTCCCTGGCGCACCACGTACACAATGTATTCCTTCGTCGCCCGACGACGTTTCTTCTCCAGATACACAATTTCTCCTCCCATGAACTGGTAGTCCTTCGGCAGTTCGTTGTAAGTGCGCAGTTTCTTTTTGCTGATACCCAATTCATCCGACAGTTTTTCAAACGTATCTCCCCTACGGGCGATGATGTACACCATATCATTGGCTAAATACGGCTGATGCGGATTTGGGAATTCTTCTATCCACTCCAAACCTTTCTTGGTATCGTAACGATCCAGGTCGTAGAGTTCAATGATGTTAATCAGGCGGTCGGCATAACGCGGGTCAGTGGCATAGCCCGCCTTCTTCAGGCCACGTGCCCATCCCTTGTAGTCCGTTATCTTCAAGCGAAACAAAAAGGCATAACGTGCTCCCGTACGCAAGAACTTGGAATGGTCACGATATGAATCCTTGGCATGACGATAAGCCCGGAAACACTCATTCGGCGCATCGTCATTGTGACGTACTGTCCGTCCGTCCCAGCTCCGTCCACACTTGATACCGAAATGGTTGTTCGACTTGCGGGCCAGTTCACTTCGTCCGGCTCCCGACTCCAGCAGTCCCTGTGCCAGTGTGATACTGGCCGGAATGTGATAACGCTTCATCTCCTCCACTGCAATTTTGTGATACTGCCGGATGTAATCTTCGTACGCCTTATTCTTGCGCTGAGCTGCCCCCAAAGAGAGTGCCATCCCTGCCAGACAGCACACCAAAATATATTTCAATGATTTCATGCAGTTCTTCTTTACCGTTTAACGTGCAAAGATAAACGATTCACCACAGAAGCTTACGGGCAAACACTTAAAAATACAGAAAAACAGGGAGAAAAGCATTTTTTTACTTATATTTGTTTACCAACTACAAAAACAAAAGCCATGAAAGAAATCAAACTTGAAATTCGTATCCACTCTTTGCAATACGATGAACTTACCCCACAAGACCGTGAACTGATAGATAAAGCCCAAGAAGCTACCTCACGCAGTTACGCGCCTTACTCCAAATTCTCAGTCGGTGCCGCTGCCCTGCTGAAGAACGGGGTGATTGTGACGGGTACGAATCAAGAAAATGCAGCCTATCCTTCCGGTTTATGCGCCGAGCGTACCACCTTATTTTACGCCAATTCACAGTATCCCGACCAACCAGTGCTGACACTGGCCATCGCCGCCCGAAGTGAATCCGGCTATCTCGATACACCGATTCCTCCTTGCGGAGCCTGCCGGCAGGTGTTACTGGAAACTGAACAACGCTACCAACAGCCTATGCGCATTTTGCTATATGGAGAAAAAGCGATTTACGAGATAGACGGAACCAAAGACTTGTTACCCTTATCTTTCGGCGGAGAGTTTTTGAAATAAAACACTTATCCTGCATTGTTGAATTTATCAAATAAAAATTCAGCAATGCAGGATAAATTAGCATATTAATCCTTCTTTATAATTTCTATAACTCTACTATTCAAATGCTTTCCTGTAAATACATTTAAACCAACTTTCATCAAATAATCTCCAGAATAAACCTGAGACTTAAATGACGAACTCTGACCGGTCACTAAATTAATTTCATTTACCATATACAATTTCTCTGAATCTAATCCCTCCAGCAATACATTATGCAATTTCTCTGCATACCGTGGATAAATATCAAAAGTAAACAACACCGCATTTGATTTATCTTTAGATACAAACATTGTAGAAGTATGATTTCCTTCATACGGAGAAACCAAACGATACATATCTCCATCTAAGATTGTAGGCTTTAAACGATTATAATTTTTAATTGCCGAATTACAATAAGCAAGTTCATCCTGAGTCAGATCGGAAAGTTTGATGTCAAACCCAAGTTTTCCCATCATTGCCACTTCTGTACGGAACTTAATACTTGCCTTTTTATTCCATGTAGTTACATGAGCACACAAAGCTTTTGCGGGGAAAAATTGTGAATATCCCCATTGTATAAATAAACGTTCTATAGGATCTGTGTTATCACTTGGCCAGAATTCAGTAAAATAACTCAAAGCTTTATAATCTGCACGTCCACTTCCACCAGAACAAAGCATCATTGGAAGATTAGGATATTTAGCTTTAATACGATCTAATACATTATAAAATCCTCGCACATAGTCCACATATAAATGAGTTTGGTTTTCTTTCAGATAAGGAGAATAAATATTCGTTATCGGACTATTGCAATCCCATTTAAAATAAGCAATACCCGGATATTTTGTCATCAACCCATCTACTACTCCAAACACAAAGTCCTGTACTTCCGGATTACTTAAATCCAGTACCAATTGATTACGAAAATAATATTCATCACGGTTTGGTAAATGAATTACCCAATCTTTATGCTTTTCATACAATTCACTTTTAGGATTCACCATTTCCGGCTCAATCCAAATACCAAATTTAATATTCTTCTTTGCAGCCTCATCTACTAAACGAGTAATACCATTAGGCAGTTTATCACGAGTTTCCGTCCAGTCACCCAATCCCTGCGTATCGCTATGACGAGGATATTTATTTGCAAACCAACCATCATCCAATAAAAACATATCCACACCTAGTTTCACGGCATCCCCCATCAAAGAAACCAACATTTCTTCATCAAAATCAAAATAAGTAGCTTCCCAATTGTTCAACAAGGTCATACGATTACCCATTCCATCTTTCAGCTGATATTGTCGTGCCCAGTCATGGAAGTTACGACTTGCTTGTCCCTTACCCGAGAAACTATAAGTAAAAAAGAAATCAGGTGTACGGAAAACTTCTTTTGCAGGAAGTGAATAAGTTGAGAAATAAGGATTAATGCCTGAGATGACACGCAATTTTTTCAAATTATCAACTTCAAAAGTAAAACGGAAATTTCCGGTCCACCCCAATGTACCCATCAAAACTTCGCCTGCATTTTCTTCAGCCACGTTATTTAATGACAGTTGAAAAAAAGGAGGGGTGAACATATTACTACGTGTTCCTAACTTTGTGTCCAGCACCTTTTTCCCAAATTGCAATTCCTGAGTGGATTCATGTACCTCAGTAGCCCAATCACCAGAAAATTCCGTCAAAAAGTACTTCTTTTTATCTAAATGTAACATAGAAGAAGCATACCGATGAAGCATAAGAGGCTTTTTCTCCTTATGACTTATCTCTGTATAAGTTTTGATAATATCCGTATTAAAATACGTTACATAATGTAATTTCACTGTAACAGGATATTTATCATCTTGCAAGGTAACGATGATTTCATCTACTCCATTCTGCAAGGTTTTCTTTTCATGAGAAATATATTTCAATTCCAACGACGAATTATGATCATTATGTTCTACTTGAATTGCAGGTTCAAAATAGTCCTCCATACCATGGGTTAAATAAGCCTCTTGTCCTTCTGTCAAATATTGCAAGTCCTGATCATTTAAGAGCTTACGCCCCAAATAAACTTGTTTCAACCTTTTATTGTTGCCAACTCTAAAAATCAAATCTATATTCTGAGTCCCAACCCGAATAACATCAGCTCCCCATGCAGAGATTGAACATAACACACACAATAATACAACTAATCTTCTTACTAACATATTCATATAATAATTATTTATACTAAAATAACCGTCACTAAAAATCATATAAATCCCTCACCCTACCACATAACGGGCATACTTTCCGGTCAGCCGGCGAAGCAGAATCACCAGTCCCCATGATACAAGGAAAGCAACTACCGCAGCAAACGGTATCTGCAATCCGACAGGCACGTGACACATACGGGCCAGCACTACGCTCGGACCAGTGAAGAAATAATGAATCATATACACTCCGAAACCGCATACCGTCAGATTGGCAAGGGCTTTCTGTATTTGCTGATTATTTACACGGACTTTCTTGCAAAGCATGAACAACGGAAGGGTCATCAGCACCACGTTCGGTGAGCAATAGTAGAAGAAAAGTTCAAGCTGTTCTTCCGTGCAGTCGGGCGATGCGGTCATGTGACGGAAACCGAAGAACGTGACACAGAAACCTACGACAAACATGGGGATTCCCCATCCCAGTGTTTTTGCCAGACTCCATTCCGTGTGACGGAGATAATGCCCTAACAGCAGATAGCCGTTGAATCCGGCAAACATATAGAGCATATAAAACTCGTTCCAGGAACAGGAACCCCAGATGTAAGGCCCTGCAAATTCCCTGTAATAAGGGACAAAAAGCGTCACGCCCCAGGCCACAAGGAACCATCGTTGTGCTTTCCGGCTGGCTTTTTCCACCCAGGCGGAAAATACCGGCATGTACAGATACAGCCCGATAAGCAGATAAATGTACCACATGTGCACGTCCAGCAAAGAAAAGTTAAACGGCATCTGTGCAATGTATCCCAACGATACATCGAGCGACTGGCGCATCACTTCCTCACCCGAATACGGAAAAAAATCGAGAATGACTTCCGGAGCCACTCCCAGCAACCCTGTAACCCACGGGAAAAGATTGTAAATGACCGACCAGATAAGGAAAGGCCAGAACACACGACCGATGCGTTTACGATAAAACGGAGCCACCTCTCCTTTTACCGGAAGCAGCAAAGCACCTGTAATCATCACAAACAAAGGCACACACGGACGAAGCAAGGAACCGTACACGGCACCCCACCACTTGATTTCCGCAATATTGGCCGGAGGTTCTCCCGGATAAAAGTTGAACGGGTCTGCCGAATGGCAGCATACTACAGTGAACATGGCTACCAGACGAACCACGTCGAGCCACACGATGTGTGTTTTTTGAGTAGGATTTAAAGTTGAGTCCATAATAACTAACTGATAATTTGAAGATTATACCTATATTTTCAAAACATTCCAAAGGAGTTCTGACGAACAGAAAAAAACGCAAGTGCGTTTCCACAAAAACGTACTTGCGCTTTAAGTAAAACGCCTAAGCGTTTTGATCAAAACGTCCTTGCGTTTCGGATAAAACGTACTTGCATTTTCTTCCAAACGCAAAGGCGTTTTTTGAGTCTTATTTATCGCCGTACATACGGGCACGCATTTCCTTGATATGGTCGGATGAAATATACTCGTCGTAGCTCATCATCTTGTCGATGATTCCGTTCGGAGTCAACTCGATGATACGGTTGGCCACGGTTTCGATGAACTCATGGTCGTGTGAGGCAAAGAGCACATTTCCCTTGTAAATCTTCAGGTTGTTGTTGAACGCCTGAATAGATTCCAAGTCCAGGTGGTTGGTCGGAGTATCCAGAATCAGACAGTTGGCATTACGCAACTGCATGCGGGCAATCATACAACGCATCTTCTCACCTCCCGACAGCACGCTGACTTTCTTCATCACCTCTTCACCAGAGAACAACATACGGCCGAGGAAGCCTTTCATCTCCACTTCATTGCCCTGACCATACTGGCTCAACCAGTCTACCAGGTTCAGGTCACAGTTGAAATAATCCGTATTATCCAGTGGCAAGTAAGCCGTGGTAATGGTTACTCCCCAGTTATAGTGTCCGGCCTGTGCCTTACGGTGTCCGTTGATAATCTCAAACAAGGCCGTCATGGCACGCGGGTCGCGGCTCAGGAAGACAATCTTGTCGCCCTTCTCCACGTTGAAGTTCACGTCATTGAAAAGCACCGTTCCTTCTTCCGTTTCGGCACGCAATCCGGAAACCTCCAGAATCTGGTTACCCGGTTCACGGTCCATCGTAAAGATGATACCCGGATATTTACGGGAAGACGGCTTGATTTCATCCACATTCAGTTTCTCCAGCATCTTCTTACGGCTGGTAGTCTGCTTGGATTTCGCTACATTAGCAGAGAAACGACGGATAAATTCTTCCAGTTCCTTACGTTTTTCTTCTGCCTTGGCCTTCTGGTTCTGCTGCTGACGGAGAGCCAGCTGGCTGGATTCATACCAGAAGCTATAGTTACCGGCAAAGAGGTTCACCTTGCCGAAGTCGATGTCCACCGTATGCGTACATACCGAGTCAAGGAAGTGACGGTCGTGGCTTACTACAAGCACGGTATGTTCAAAGTTAGAAAGGTATTCCTCAAGCCAGGTCACCGTATCCATATCCAGGTCATTGGTCGGCTCGTCGAGCAACAAGTTGTCCGGATTTCCGAAAAGTGCCTGTGCCAGCATTACGCGCACCTTTTCCTTACCACTCAAATCACCCATCAGCGTGTAGTGCTTGTCTTCCTTTATGCCCAGTCCGCTCAGCAGGATAGCTGCATCGCTCTCGGCATTCCAGCCCTCCAGTTCGGCAAACTTTTCTTCCAGTTCGGCTGCCTTGATACCGTCTTCATCGGTAAAATCTTCCTTGGCATACAAAGCCTCGCGCTGCTTCATGATGTCCCAAAGGATGGTGTGTCCCATCAGTACGGTATCAAGCACCGTATGGGCATCAAACTTAAAGTGGTCCTGGCTCAATACCGAAAGACGTTCGCCCGGTCCCAGGGTAATGCTACCCTTAGTAGGGTCCAGCTCGCCTGAAATCACTTTCAGGAACGTAGACTTACCGGCACCGTTAGCTCCGATAATACCATAGATATTACCATTCGTGAACTTCAGGTTCACGTCGTTATACAACACTCTTTTACCAAATTGAACGGCTACATTTGAAACTGTTATCATCTGTTTTTTCTACCTTTTTTGAATTATGCGGCAAAGATACAAAATAACTCGTTCAAACACGGACAGATTTAAGAAGAATAATGAAAACTATTGGGATTTTGAGAAGACACGTACAAAAGAAGTAGCACCATCATAGAAACTTCATTTCTATAAAAAATTCTAAAACAAAAGGTCATATCAAATATATACCTATTTTTGTCAAAATCACAATTACACAGAAAAGAATCATTACAACCTCTCGATTTCTTTTCACCCAAAAGATGAAAAAGACATTGATTCCATTTTGCTTTATAATGTTTTCTATTGGACTGTATGGACAAAATTCAGACGATCTATCACGATTAGAGAAAGCCCCTGGAATATCTTCGTTATACAAATCCGCACTACACTATGTATTTCTTTATGAAAATGATGTAGATTCCCTGACAAAAGCTCTCAATTATATTGACAGAGCAATAGCCATTGATCCGAATATATCATACTCTTATTTATGGAAAGGTGAAATATTATTCCGTATAGGTAAAAAGGAAGAATCGTTGAACTTGTTTTCTTCATTATGCGAAAAAGAAGACTGCATTTACCCTACATTATTTCTAACAGGTATGTTATACGAAAAGACAGGAGCCTCCCAAAAGGCTCTTGAATATTACAACCGGGCATTAGATAAAAACACAACAGTATTGAAATCCACTGCATGCAGTTTGAAAGATTTCATATATAATCTCGTTATACGTTACTTCATAGATGGTAAGACGATGAATATGGATGAAGTGAAATCTTTATTACCCAACCATTTGAAAAATACAAATGATAAAACAATACAAATAGAAGTTGAAAATTTATATAAAAATCTTGACAAGGAGAATTATATAAATAACCTCTGGAATCATAATATGATGGAATATTAATGAAAGAGTATATTGTTGATTATTGGATAATTCCTACATGCCATAAGAATATAAAGACAAAATTTTCAAGCATGGCATGCCTTATATTAAGGCATCTCCAATTTAGAAAAAAAATCAAAAACAGCTAACAGCAAACATAAAAATAAACAATAATCCATACGAGAAATACGGCATGCTTAAAGGGAAAGTAAAATATTTGTCGAGATTTACCAACAAATTAGAAACACAGAACAGGAGCAAAATAACATGCTTGTTTAATAGATTCCCTGTAAAATATCAGATGCCTCGCAGGATTGTGGACCTGCTTCGTTTAATTCGTTTAAGATAACCTATAAAGCCTCACAAGCTTATTCCTTTCCTACAAATTTGTGTTATTCTTCTTAAATTCATTCATATTCTCGCAAGTTTTGCTATATTTGCAGAAGCTTATCCTATTTACAAATGTCTGAATAACCTTAAAAACATAACACGATGAACAGCATTAAGGACATTGCCAAATCATACGCAGAGGAATATTGCAACGACGCAATTTACCCCTCCCATCTGTTTAAAGCCATACTCCACAAAAGTACAGGTTTAGTTCACTTCATTGAGACAGAACTCGATAAGGATTATTATTATCTACAAGAATGGGCAGACATACAAATGCAGCTTTCACCACGGGCAGCAAAACCGCAAAGAGGGCTTGAATACTCCCAAGAAGTTCAAGCTGTCATGGAGGAAGCCGAAACATATAAGGAAAAATTTGGTTTTTCGGAATGTACTCCAGTCTGTATACTGGCATCGTTGGTTACACCCGGCGTAGGTTTTACATTTGAACAGCTAAAGACACTTCCCCTCACCGTTTCCGAAATACAAGCCAAGACTGGTCTTTCGGCACACCCTGCAAGTAGCAATGAGACAGAGGGAACAACCGGACATTCTTCTACAAGCTACAAGAAAGAACTTATCAATCAATATTGCATAGACAAGATAGAAGAGGCCCGGTCGGGCAAGCTTCCCATTGTGATAGGGTTTGAAAATGAAATATCAATCATTTTCGAAATTTTAGGACGTAAGACCAAATCCAATTTGCTGATAACCGGCGAATCTGGTGTAGGAAAGACATCTCTTGTCAATGCATTTATTAAACAGCTTTTCAACGGCCACATACCTTCATTCCTGAATAATGCGGCTGCCTATGAGCTGGATTTGGCAAGTATCAGTGCAGACACATCCTATAAAGGAGAACTGGAAGACCGTTTCAAGAATTTGTTACGTGAAATCAAGGAACGGCCCAATACAATTCTAATCATCGAATCAATCGATAAGATGTTCGACAAACAAAACAGCCTTTATGGAGCTTCCTCTATCTTAAAACAGGAATTAAATAAGGGAAATCTTTTGTTGATATGTACCTCGTCCATTGATGGATATACCAAAAATATTGAAACAGACAAAGAATTCGTCACCAAACTCGAGAAAATCACACTCGAAGAGCCTAATGCAGATTTGTGCCTACGTATCCTGAAAGGATCGCTAAGCGCCTATTCCGAATATCACCATCTGGATGTGGAAGAATCTGTTATGGCCGATGCCATCCGTCTGGCTAAACGATACCTGACAGAAAAAGCACTGCCTGATTCTGCTTTCGACCTGATAGACCGTACCATGGCACTCGTCAAAACCATGAACGACATGTCGGCCAACGACATAGCCAGTCTGAAAACAGAACTTGCCCAATTAGAAGAGCAAGCAGAAATTAAAGAAACTAACCAGATGATGACTGAACTGGAATGGCTTCATTACAAGTTAGTCAATCAAATCAGTTGCATACTAATGGCACAAATGGATGCAGATGTCGAGTTTAACAAGATAGCAACTGTACACGAACGGATTGATTACCTGAAGAAAGTTCTTGACCAGCTTGCTCTACTGTGCAAAGAAAAACGCACAAAACTTGACAGCGCCGATTTATTTGCCGTAGTAGCCAAACAGACCGGTATTCCTTTAGGAAAAGTACAATCCAAAGAACGTGACCGTCTCATCAATGCAGAAGCTACACTGAAGAAACGTGTAGTGGGACAAGATCATGCTGTGAAGATTGTGCTCGATGCCGTATTCGAATCCCGTTCGGGACTGAACAAGAAAGGACAACCTATGGGGTCATTCTTTTTCCTCGGCCCTACCGGTACCGGTAAGACCGAATTGTCAAAAGCACTGGCTGCTTTCCTGTTCGAAGACGAATCGGCACTCATACGTTTCGACATGTCTGAATTCAAGGAAGAACACTCCGTGGCATTACTCTACGGAGCACCTCCGGGATATGTAGGCTATGAAGAAGGAGGACTTCTTGTAAACAAGATCCGCCAGAAGCCCTATTCCGTAGTACTTTTCGACGAAATAGAAAAAGCACATAAATCAGTGTTCGACTTGTTCCTCCAGATTCTGGACGAAGGCAAACTGCATGACCGCTTAGGCCGCGTAGGTGATTTTTCAAATGCCCTGATTCTGTTCACCTCCAACATCGGCAGCCAGTTTATTGTTGACGAGTTCAACAAAGGAGCTATACCTCAGAATAATGATTTAATGGACATTATGCAGAATTATTTCCGTCCTGAATTCTTAGGGCGTCTGACAGAAATAGTTCCGTTCTCTCCAATTACCGAAGAAACCGTTACACGCATTTTTGACATACATTTAAAAGGACTTCTCAAACTGCTGGAAGAACAAGACATAAAGCTCGATATCAGCCCAGATGTAAAACGCGACATCGCCATGATGGGCTTTAACCCGCAATATGGTGCCCGTCCTATCATCGGAATTATCCGCAAGGAGCTCAGACACCCATTGTCCAAGCTGATAATTTCCGGCCAGATTAAATCTGGCGATACAGTAAAAGTACAAATGAAAGACGGAAAACCAGAATTTATAACAAACTGAAAATAAAATAATTTAATTAACACCCTAAAAATATTAGATTTATGGCAATGAAAGAGAATTTCATCTCGATGGCACCAGATGAAGAATCCAATGCGAAAGTTAGCCCTATTGATAACAACAAAACATTAATGATTGACCAATACACATCGGATGTAGAACCGGGAAATCCGGAATTTGTAGAAAGCATACAAAACATCGACGATGCGTTTGCTCATTTCAAACCATCTGTTGAGGTAGATTTTGTGGACGAAGAAGGAGGATCAGTAAATGAGGTACTCCATTTCAACGAAATCCGCGACTTCGAAGCACAAGGGGGAAAAGGAAGATTAGTGGAAAACAGCCAGTTCCTTTCAAGTGTGAAAAGAAAAATTGACACCAGCTGCAAAATCCGTAAAAACATTGAACAAAACAGAAAGCTAAGAGACATCTTGAAAAACAGTACAGCAAAAGAAGAACTGAAAGAGATGCTGCAAGCCATGCTGGAAGAACTTGAAAATAATAAATAACCATTATATAAAATAAGAACTATGGCAGAAGCAGAATTACAAAAAAGCAACATAGCTTCACAAAGTACAGAAGAAGCGAATCAGGCTCAGCAAGCTTCCCAATCAAAAAAAGACGTATCACAACTGTTATCCGCATTTGGAGGCTTTAATGCCATTCGTGGATTCATGCCTGATGCTGACAATCTGAACCCGGCACGTAAAGCGGTTAAAGCCGTATTCTTGTCAGACAAACGTTTCAAAGAAAAACGAGAGAATTTAATTAATGATATCAAAGGATGGCTTGAAATTCTGAATGAAGGCCACGAAAGTGCAACTGAATTTGTCGATTCCTGCAAAGCAAAAGAAGCAAAATACACACAAGTTCTCAGCCAGGGAATCACCGATGCCCTTTTCGCGACAGCTAACCTTGAACGCTCCTATCGCGCTCTTGACAGTTTCTTCAAGACGGCCAATACGGACAAAGTAAAGAATCTGCGTATAATCAATGTATATAAAGATGACATCGCCGACAGCGATTCCGGATTCGCACAAGAAGTAGACACCTTGTTACGCAACGGATTCGACCGTCTGAGCCTGAAAGATTGCTACAGTCTGTTAGTGGTTCCAGGCAATGTATTTCAAGATAAACCCACATTGCTGCAATGGGCTAAGATTGCTTTCAAATACAAGGTCATGCTGATTACAGATCATGCCGACGAATACTCTTTTGATGATTTGCAAGCAAACACGGAAGGATACCGCGACAGCGACATTGAATTGCAAAACGTCATCATGACTGCCAACTGGCTGGTTGGACGTGATTCTGAGAAATTATCTGAAGACGAAAAAGACAGTCCTGCATTCTACATTTGCAGTTCCGGTGCCTTAGCGGGAAAACTATATGATGAAAGCGCAAACATGGCCCAAGGAGCCGGTGGTAAGAAATACGGTACACTTGATGGCGTAAAAGGTGTTAAATTAGATTTGCTGAAGTCTGAGATTGCAGCTTTGATGGACAATCAAGTCATCCCTATGGTTTACTCAGAAGGACGTGTCATGGCCTTTAACAACACCAACCTTTATAACGGCGACAATGCTGCCATGAAGGAATATCCGATTGTACGCGTATTCGATTGGGTGAAAAAAGTCTTGATGAACTACGTACACGAAGTGGCCCTTGAGAACTGGGACCCCTACAACTCTCCCAAAAACTTAAAATCAAAGATTCAGGCTTTCCTGAACAACTACAAGGGTTATGGCAACCTGTTCCAAAATTATGAAATCAAAGAACCGACACAGGATCCGGTGACCAAACGCATCACTTGCGACATCAGCCTGACCCCATTCTATTCGGCTAAGAATTTCATTATTAAAGTTTCTGCAGACAAGAAAGACAAAGAAGCTCAAATGGCATAAAACAATTATTGTTTAACATAAAAACGTAAAATTATGGCAAAGACACCTGTAAAATTAGAAGTTGACGGCTATAAGGAACGCGAAGTCATGATGGTCAAATATGAATTTGACCAGGCAACTGACGTAGAAGGTCAAATGTCAGGCATTCCAAGAGGTGGTAAAATCAATATCCGTGTGAAAGCACTTAACGACGGTACTCCCGATTTACTGGCATGGATGATAGAACGCAACCTACCAAAAAATGGAGTAATCACCTTCTTAGAGACAAAAACCGGAAAAAATATGAAAACCATCAAGTTCACAAATGGCTATTGTGTGAACTTTGAAGAAAAGTGGGAAGATAAAAAAGGACATTTCGAAGAAATCGAAATTACCTGTCAGAAGATTGAATTTGAATCCGTCGTTTTTGAAAACGACTGGGCTTAAGTTCAGAACATAATGTCTAATCAGAAAATTTGAAGCACTATGGCAGAAAATATGACTCCGGTACAATTATCGGTAAAGGATTTCGAGACTCGTGAAGTCATGATGATTGACTACACTTTCTCACAAACAACCGATCGTGAAGGACAAATCTCGGGTATTCCCAGAGGCGGTCGCATCGACATCCGCGTAAAAGCAATGAACGACGGAAACAACCAGTTATTACAATGGATGTTATCTCCCAATGATCCGCGCGACATCAAAATCACTTTCTACAATACCATCGATGGTTCTACCATGAAGGAATTGGAAGGAAAAGGATGCTACTGCGTACATTACCTGGAAAAGTGGGAAGACGGCGAAGAACATTTCGAACAATTGCAGATTGTTTGCCAAGAGCTGAGAAACGGTCCTGTTGAATTCCAGAATCCGTGGAAATAAAGTACACAAACGCCCTATTACGGTAATCCATACATTTTCCCGGCAAGCAAAAACTTGCCGGGAAAATAAACAAATGATGCTTATATTAATTATTTCGTTATGTCCTTATCAGCTAATTTATATCTGGGAGATAATGCCTCTGAAAACTATACGAACGCATATCAAGTAACCCAATGCCAAATCAAAGTATCCAGACATCATAACTCCTATAATCCTGACAGCGACCCACGCTGTGACCAAATTATTCTTTCGATTATTGCTCCCGAAAAAGATGATTTGGAATTATTTGACTGGTATATCAACCAGACCTCTTTTTCTGGTAAAATCGTTATTGACCTGACCAACCAGTCTACGAAATATGACATAACGGAACGAGACATTAAGTTTGAGAATGCGAAATGTTTTTCAATTGCCGAATCGTATAATATAAACGACATTAACCGTCATCAACTCAAGTTGGGGATTATGGCGGAAAAGTTAGAAATAGATGAGATAGAATTCCAATAAAGCCAACCACCCTAATTTAGATTCTTTCATGCAAAACATCTCAAACTACCTCAAAGCCACTCTCTTTTTTGACGACATCAATGAAACCAAGGTCAAAAGAGAAGATAGCTTCACAATACAACAATTTCACTACGAATGTACCCGAAAAAGAAATAACACAGGAATGCCGTACGGCCCTACCATGACAACTCTCCTTCAAATTGAAATAAAATCTTTACCTAATGGTTATTTGAAAGAATTATATAAACGACTGGAGGAACAAACAGATTCACAATTCTCGGTTGTTTTCAATGCCACTTTTCGCACGGATGATTACGGTGAAAATATGCTGAGCGACTACGACAGTGGTCTAATTATAACAGGCTATGTCATAAGTGTTGACGAAACTTTTGGGATTTGGTCTGAACCAGAAGCGGTTCTTCCTCAAGCAGAAAGAACTACCGACCTGATGATGACCAACATCAAGCTGCTGACAAAATCAATAACCTACATTGGTTGTGACAGCTATCAAAAAAGACTATATATCAATTTCTAATCCCAATAATTAAAGAATTATGGCTTCCTATACATTAGTAATCAATAATATCCCAACAGAAGACGGTAACAATCTTATATTAGGATATAACACAAATAGTAAAGATTCACAAAAAACTTTTAATGTTGATAATAATAAAGAAACATGGACTTGTACGCTCCAAAATTTGAGTTATTCAAAAGCAATCTACAAACCTGGAGAGCTCCAATTTAATTTACAAATAACGGGGTGCAAAAATGCAAATAATATTTATCAGACATTTAAAGAGAAGACCGTTACATTAACATCCGAAGGAGATGATAAAACAAACAATATATCAAAAGATTATTATATTTTTGGAACAAGAATCCAAAAAAAATCAGATATTTTCTATATTACAGTTCAAGCATTTGACCCATTCAAATACCTTACATTAGACAAGTATTGCAAAGCTTATACAGGCAAAAAATTTATTTTGGATATTCTGTGGAATACCGCCCTTTGGCCAAACCAGCTTCCAACAGCAATAAAAAATACACAATTTAAGCATGAAACATCTATACGAAATAAAACGGTATTAGAACAAAAGAAAAAAACACTGGAATGGATAATAGCAGATTTAAAAAGAGAAAAGGAGACAGAAAACCAAAAGCCAGAGAATGAAAGAGATGAAAAGAAAATTAAGGAGTTAGAAAATAAAATTCAAGAATTACAAGCTGAAGACGGACCTCTTAACAAAACTAACACAGAACTTAAAGATATAAAAATAGAAGGAAACTCTATTTTCAACATAACACCTCAACTTCTACATTATCATAATGGTATTGAATTTATTCAACCCTATCTTGTTCAATACAACGAAAGTTTCTTTGACTTTTTGGTCAGAGTCAGCAACCGATGTGGGGAATTCCTTTATTACGAGGATGGTTATTTCAACATTGGATGGAAAAATACCGAAGTCAAAATACCTATTACGAACTACGTATCTATCAATTTTGCTCAAAATATAGCTACCGCATGGGAAAAAAAATCTCTTAGTAGTGTGCACAATGATTATACGACCAATGAGAATAAAAAAAATAGTAGAACCGCAGCTAATATGTATGATTCCAACTTAGCTTCTGATGAAAATCTGGCATCCATTCCTCCAAAAGAAGAATACACCCAATGGACCGATTTTGCTCTGTTGCCAGGATGTTATCATATCAACATAATTACAGAAATTGTTAATTCTGCCAATATAGCTGAAGCACTCGCAAAATTATTAGTTAATACGACAGCAACCAGCACAGCCAGTGCAAAATTAGCTAACGACACTAACCAACAGTATGAAGAAACATATTTTAACAAGGAAGAGGCCTACATAAATGAAAGACAAAACGGAAAACGCATCCATCCTTTCAGTACATCAAATAGCAACACCACCACCATTAAGAACTCCGAAGCAAAGAACTCCGAAGCAAAGGAAGATAAATCAAACAATTACATACCTTTCAGTTTAGAATTTTATGAAGTTGTCCGCAAAGGAATAGAGAAAAATGAACAATCACGCATTCAAATCGCACTGGGTAACTATTTTTATCCCCTCTCACTGGGTAGTTTAATTATACTGGATAACGAGACATACATTGTTGTCCAAATTAATGGCTGTGTTAATAACGAAACTGAAACCCTCGACATTGAGGCCATTCCATACGCAGAGGAAGAAACCGTGTTTCCTCCAGCTGCGCCTGTCAGTTCCATACGTGAAGCCAAAGCCCAACGAGCCGTCATCACACATAATTTGGATCCCCTAAAAATGAACCGTGTAAGAGTACGTTATCCATGGCAGGACGAGTCGGAAGATTCCACGCCGTGGATCCGTATAGCTCTGCCCATGGCATCGGATGGCTGCGGTTTTAACTTCCTTCCCCAAATAAAGGACGAAGCCATTATTAACTACGAAAACGGGAATATTGAAAGACCTTACGTAGAAGGTATGCTCTTTACGGGAAAGTCATCAGTTCCATATGATTTCAAACAAAATAATGCCCGCGTCATTTCGTCTGCAAACGGTCATTCCATCATCTTCTCTGACCCCGCATCAGCCAACACCAATGCCATCAGTGGACTATCTCCTGGATGGAAAACAATTAACAGCTTTGTTCCAGGTGCTATGAAATGGAACCTTCCAGACCACAATAAAAAAGCAATGGGAGGTATTGAGTTAACAGATGAACATGGATTATACTCCATATCCATGTCGTCCGACAAACGCGCCATCTCCATCGACAGCCCTTTGGGAACAGTAGAGATCAATGCCTTTACGGGCATCACCATCAGTGCACCCAACGGGAACGTCCGCATTGAAGGAAAGAACATTGACATTGTGGCAGGTAATAATCTATCCATTTCTTCCGGAAACAATATCACATCTCCTTTTTTTAAAATGGGAGGATTGGGAAATTTTTTATCAGAGTTTGGAACTAACTTTTTCTCTAAATTCCAAATTATTGACATGGCACTAATACGCACCATAATGGAAACATTCTTTCGTCCTATTGGTGGAACTCTATTAATAAAATCACACCGATATCTACGAATGGAAGCAGGAAAAGGAGAAACCAGAATTTCAAGCCGTCAAGCACTCAAATATTCTTCAATCTCATTACAAAGCATAACTACACAAAATACGACTATCATACCGAACCGAATTCCAACACACATCAGTAACTTCCTTCAGGCCATTGACACAGCGACTGCTTCATTTAATACGATTAACAGATCATTAGAAGCGGCTAAAAGGAATTATACGATAGCCTATACTGCTATTAATTTCCTAGAAGATAAAGATAAATATCTAGCAAACAACGCTCTTAAGAATTTCAACGACCTCTATCCTAATATAAATGAATTTAAAAAACTTACAACGAAAAACAAACCGGGTGATGATAATGCAGACTACAACAATTACATTACAATCAAAACCTATTTAAATATCCTGAACGAAAATGCTTTAAAGATACAAAAAGAGAACTTAACAGCTTCAAAAATATGGGATAAATTTTTAAATGAAATTCTTCAAGACCCTGTTCTCAGAAACATAATCCCCCCCCTTCGAAGAGACATAATGGGGAACCATGTACTTTACGAATTCCTTACCGAGAAACACTTTAGGAGGGTGAATAACGGACAACGAGATTATTCGATTCCAGTAGAAAACAAACGAGAAATAACATATAAGGTGCTAGCAGCACTTATACAAGACCAAGTTGCTGGCGAAATAAAAGACGAATTTTATTTTAATAGAAAAATAAAGATTCCCGCCCCTCCCCAAAATTACACAAATCAACAAGATTGGGATAATTTCTGCAACGAAATAAAAAGAGATACAAAGTTATACGATATGGAGAAAAAAATTATAAAAGGCATATTACCTTTTTCAGAATTAGTGGGCTATAACAAATTCAAGGGAACATTTGATCAATATATATGGGACAATAATGAGGATGTAGGAAAGATTCTTTTTTCCGACCAAAAAGGCGAAACCCTTAATTTCCAGAACAAAGAAATCCACTATTACAAAAAATCGGTAATTGATCCTAGCGAGCGATTACAAGATATACTCAGAAGGATACAATAATATATACACCATCAAGCATGAGAACAATTGCAGAACAATTCAAATACTGGCAGGAAGCTTTGGACGATTTCCAAAAAAACGTGGAAAAAGATCTGGATGAAATCCGGCGCTACAAAAGCGAAGTCCAACAGATGAAAATCGATCTGATAGACCATCTGGAGAAAGGACGGTATGTCCGCGACGAACAGCGCGTCATCATCTCTGCACCGGAAATCATCATTGGTAATGTAGATAAGAGCGGGACACTGTGTGGCAGCCATTCGAAAATTATTCTCCGCGGAACAGACATCTGTTTGGATGGTGTTGGTGCAGGTGCCTCTGGTGTGGGAAGCATTGTGAGCCGCGCTGCAAGTATCCGTCAAATAGCGGTAGATCCGGGAATGGACGGGCAGGAGAATGTAGCCAAAGGAATTTCGGAGATTATCTCGCAAGCTCGAAATGTCACCATCCGGAGCGAAAAGCAGGCTAATGATGTTTTTCCAACGTATGGCCTTAGCGGCAGCGATGGTGGTATCACTCTTTCTTCCGACGGACAAATCAGCCTGAACGCGACACTCCCCTGCGAAACACTCAAAGAAAGACTAGAACAAGAAGAGACAGCACTAACCACGCAAACCAATGACCTCAAGAAGGAAGCAAGCCAAGCCAAGTCGGAAGTATCGTCACTCATCTCACAAATCGACAAGCTGTTCGACCAAGACCTTATGAACCTGGATGAAACGATGACCCGAACGAACTACATAGATATAGATGAGCTGCACGAGGAAATCCGGAACACATCCGGCACCATCTACTCCGCAATGACCCGCTACTTCAACGTATTGTCCCGCCTTGCCGAAACGAACCGCCAGCTGAACAGTATCAAGGAACAGAAAGAATCTGCAGGCCAGTTACAGTCTTCGTTCAAAGACCAGCCCACCGATACCTTCATCTCGCTCCGGTCTGAAAATATCAGCCTCACCTCGACCGATGGCGACGGTAATTTGCGTACCAACCAAGGCGCGGGTATCGGACTAGCAGGCAAAGAAATCAGCCTCACTTCCTACGGTAACGACGGCGCACTAATTAAAGAAAGCGGCATCTATATGGGTTCGCAAGACGTGGAAATCAACACCGCCAATCCCAAGATTGCGAACAAAAACATTGATCTGCCGGCAGAGGGCAGTGTACGCGTCGTCTCAAAGGAAATCCAAGTGGAGGCCGTGGACTACGAGACGAAAGACGACAAGACCGAGGAAAAGAGTCTGACCAAAGAAGGCTCATTCACCCTGCGTGCCGAAAAAATCAACCTTAACGCTACCGACACCGAAGGCAAGGCGACTGGAACGATTGCCGCCAACGCCAAGGCTGTAGAGGTGAAGGCAATGGACGTGGATAAGGAAAAACGCACCGATAAGGAGCTGGCCGCTGGCAGCAGCCTTCTTTTGTTGGCAGAGAAGGTCTATGCAGGAGCAAGGGACAAGAAGATACGAAGCAAGAATGTGCAAGTGGCCTCGGACAAGGTGGGCCTTTTTGGCGACACAACCATCGAGCTGCAACAGGAGGGTAAAGCCATCCTGCAACTAAGTGGCGGGGATACCGCACTCTCCGGCAGCAAAACCACCCTCTATGGTGAGATGACCTCACAAGGCAAGACGACTTTCAAGTCAGACGTTACTGCCGAAACGGTCGAGATGAAGAACCTGAAAGTGGATTCATCATTTAAGACACCTTACACCACCGAAGGCATCTCCGTACCCGGCGCACCATCCACTGCAAAGCTGAGCGCCAAACTGAGTGAAGAAGAACTGAAATCGAGCAACGAATAAAAACAGAAAATTATGGCAAAATATGTTTGTATGGGTGCCACACTGAAATGCACATTTGGCATGACCCCCTCCTCATTAATGGTAACGGTTCCCTTACGGCCAATGATTCAAAACAAGCCGAAAGCCACCATCATGGACTTTGCCCCAATGGTCAACATCATGCCCTTCGGCATGTGCCAATCACTGAGTAACCCTATGGTAGCCTCTGCTACCGCGGCTGCCATGGGTACGCTAACCCCCATGCCTTGTATCCCTGTAATTGTAGCCCCCTGGGCACCGGGAGGCAAACAATTGATAACCAACATGCCGGCCCTATTAGACAATTGTAAACTGATGTGCGCTTACGGAGGCAGTATCTCCATCAACATGCCAGGTCACACGTGCGACTCACAAGGAGAATAAAAATCGAGCGTTTCTCCCTTCCTTAAAATAATCTGAAAGAAGGGCGAAACGCCTGAAAGCATTCTTTTATTCATCAGTCTTTAACTGGTTTAAATTCAGCTTTGATCCTTTTTCTTCATTATGGGCAGCCTGACGTTCCTTTTCAGCCTGTTCTATTTCGGCCTTCTTTTTTAAGTATTCCTGGTAAGCATCTTCTATCTGTTTCTCTTTGTTTTCACGATAAGATTTACAGAGATCTTTTATCTGATCATACTGTTTCTGAAGTTCCTCTTTGGCTTCATCAATTTCTTCAGGTTTGGCCGTCATTAATTCCTTGGTTATTTTCGCACCATACGCCAAATTAGCCTTATCAATCTTTGCCATCATTTCCTCGTAAATGGCTTTTACATAATTCATACCCGCATCGTGACGGTCACCATTCACTTCAGGCATGGTACACAAAACGTACTTGTCTTCATCTGAATCCTTTTCTTCTGCCTCATCACCAGCGTCCTCTTCCCTCTCATTCATCGACTTCTGTTCAATTTTATAATCTGGATGTGCCGTAACAACTGACTTACAGATGGCAAACAGATAATCTTGTTCCTTGGGAATCAAAGCAAACTGATTTTCTTCGGGTATAGCCACATCGGCCACATCCTCCAAATTCAAGCGATTACCACCGACTTCCACCTCCACCGAGAGAAGAGCTGCCGGTTCAGCTATCACACCGAAATGCATGAACTGATAATTCATATACACGGCGTAGGCACTCATTTTCTGTTGAGCCTCTCTTAATAAACTAAACACTGTTTGTCTCATTATATTCTTTCTATTACTTTATTATTTTAAATTCAGCTGCACATTTACAATATCGTTTCCCTTTAAACAGATAACCTTTTCTGCCTCTCTACGTCCCTTGACTACACGAAGACGATAAGTATTGCCGATTGGCAGATTACGCAATACGCAGGGAGCAATTCCCACCTTAAGTCCGTTCAAGAAAACTGTCGCATTCACTTCGTCACACGATACATTCAACAATCCGTAATCAGCCAATGGAGAAATCAGATTCAATTCCACATTTCGTCCTGCTTCTACCCAGAAAAAATCGGTACGCGAGTCTAATCCTTCTTTCTTTGAACTGATAGCATAAAAGCCCGGAGGCAACTTTCCCTGCCATTCTCCTCGTCCCACTTTCTCACGATTGAGCCAAATCTCAGTATCACTATCGAAGGCTGTTATGTGCACGTCCGACAATTGTCCAGAAACTGACATACTATCAACTATTGTATCAAGTGGAGCCTTCTCTGTCAAAACAGTTTCCGAACTTGAACCCCATTGCTTCAATGGATACAACTCGACACCATTCAAATTCACCACTTTTCGCTCAGCATTATCCAAGTCTACCCACCGTTCATAGTAGAGCGAGTCACCTCTACTGACAGTCAGACGATAACGACCAGGCATCAGACGAGCCGTTTTAGCACGCTGTGTTCCAATGGGAGAGCCATCCAAGCAAATTTTAGCATCAGACCAGTCTGTTTCTACACTCAGATAAGCATAAAAGGGTGACAATATATATTGTTTCTCGAAGCGTGCGGAATCAATCAACTCAATTGTATCATTCAAGGTCTGATAAAAAGGTGCCTCAATACGACAAGTATGTTTACCTAATGGCAAATAAAGAGAAAGATGACCATCTAAAACGGGATGGATAAGAGAATCAATATAAACAATGGCATGCGCCGGGTCTATGGAAAATAATGCCCACTGCTTCTCCTGACGAAACTCTTTCTCTAAGCTTTCAGTATGCAAATAAGCATGATAATGTCTCTTTTTTTTCAGCACACCATCAGGTACCTTCCATGCTAAATCTCCATACTTAGGATGCTTGATGAGAAGAAATTCTGTACGGTGAGGCAAAGACAAGGTTATTACTCCATCACCTTCCGTAGCAGATACTGCAGCATCAAGTGCAAAAAACTGGAATCCTTTTTCATTGGTAAAAAAATCGAGTATGGCATGTTTTTTATCGGTTGCAAAGACCGCTTTCCGCAAAAACGGTTTCTTATATCGTCCGAAGTCCTCCACGCGCATCCGCTGAGCCATAGCGGAAAAAGCAGTCAAACTCCATAAAATTATGATCCAACAATATTTCATGAGTACTGTTTCTGAAAATCATTTCATGCAAACATACAGAAAAATACTGAAATAATTACTACCACTTTCTTAATTTTCTTTACAGAATCAAGTCATTACCTATGTAAGACTGAGTATCCCTTAAAAAATACCTTCCAAGAGACCTCATCACGGCAAGGAGGAAAAACTTTTTGTAACCTTTCATTCAAATATTATCTCAATCATTTGGAAGCTTTCCTGAATATTTTTACATTTGAACAGCTAAATGACAGAAAGCATCTTACGATGAAAGAAAACGACTTCATACCAACCCTTTCTCCTGTTTGGGGAGCAGATATTTTTCCGCTACTTTCTTGGTTCAAATTAGACCGGCTAAAACAAGCTAATGTTATGGTAGTAGGTTGTGGAGCTTTAGGCAACGAGGTACTGAAGAATTTAGTTCTATTCGGGATTGAGCATATAGTCATTGTAGATTTCGACACTATCGAGCCATCTAATCTGACCCGGTCTATACTCTTTAGAAAAACGGATGCTGAAACTCATCAATTCAAAGCTTTCGTTGCAGCCAAACGCCTTCGCGAAATTAACCCATCCGTCCAAGTTTTACCTTTAACCGGCGACATTTGCCACAATGTGGGGTTAGGACTCCTGCGCCGAATGGATGTCGTAATAGGATGCGTAGATAACCGATGGGCACGCTATTGCCTAAACCGCTTATGCATGCGCGCCGGCATACCCTGGGTGGACGGGGGAATAGACGGCCTTGAAGGAACTGCAAGGGTATTCATTCCTGGTAAGAACTGTTATGCCTGTAACTTGGGCCCCGAAGCACTGAAAGACTTATCATACCGTCTTTCATGTAGTTCAACCATACGCCGAAATGAACAGGCCGGACGAATACCGACCACTCCTGTCATTGCATCAATTATCGGAGCTGTAGAAGCACAAGAAGCTATCAAGCTATTGCATCCAGATGAACTGGAACACGAAGAATTGACTTCATTATGCGGAAAAATGTTCTACTATGAAGGGCAACATCTAACCTCCCGTATCGTGGAATTTAAGGGTTATGACAATGAATGTCCCGTACACGAACAATGGAAGCCAATAGAGAAAATAAACCTCACAACAGCTTTGCCAATCGAAGATGTGTTAACGTGCCTATCTGAACATCTCGGATGTAAAAACATAGAAATCGTTCTCAGGGACCATCGTTTTGTGGATTACCTGACCGAACGAAAAAATGAACGTAAAATCAACGTCATGTTACCTGACTATGCCATAATGAGCTATATAGAAAAAGAACCCTCTTTATGCCATCTCCCTTTTCATGCATTATACCAACATGAAATAAAAACCATAGATACAGATTTCCCCTACAAGGAATTGACCCTGGCACAAGTTGGTATCCCCCCATGGAGCGTACTGCATGTAAATACAGAGAAAGGTATCCGCTATGTAGAACTGGCTGACGAACAGAATTATATAACATACTTATTTCAAAACACACAAATATGATAAACGAGATAAATCTACCTGATATAAGCGCAGAATATCTGCTAAATTACCTCTATCCGGACCAAACAGAGCTATGGCAAGCGGAATGTGCCGGAACATTTTATCGGAATTATAGTCCAGACATCCTGTCGATTGAAAAAGACAACGCAACAGTACGCCTGGCTCGCGACGGCTTTCTGCAACTCCTTCCCCAAGGCATCATCGCTCCTGACGATGCCCTAAAAGGAAAAAATTTCGAACAGAAGTACGAGCAACTGAAGAAAAAAGAAGAACTTCTGAAAGATCTCTTCAAACCTATAGACTCATTGAACTTCAGATTTCGTCTTCACATCGAAAAAGAAATAGCACAGTTGTCGAGTAATAAAATATCCCTGCTACTGAATCGATATTTCAACTTCAATTTAGAAGAAGAAAAAAATCCATACATCCGGAAAACAGCTCCGCTACTGCTCGTTATCAGCCATCTGCGTGCTGATTTTACCTTTTTGCATACCCTATTAAAAAATTTGTTTGGGTGTCCTGTGGAAATGACGACCGGCCGATATACGTGGGATGAAGGTTACGAATATTCCCAACCAGCGGTTTTCTATTACCTAATGATTCCAGATCTGACTAATAATGCATACAATGAGTTGAAACAAACCATTGATCCATTCATTGACTTTATCCGCGAGTGGTTTATACCTTTCGATACACATTGCAGTATATCCATCAAACACCCCGACTGTCCATTTGTCTTGGGGGAAAACCTGACATTGGACTACAACACTAAAACAGATACATTTATCAACCCAACATATTGACAATAACAGGTATCCATTATGAACATCAATTCAAGAATAGACTGGAAAGCAGGCATGGCAATCTCCGCCCAAACTTTCCTGAAACTGGACGAGAACTTACACAACCGGCTGCAGGTGGCTAACCGAGCTATTAATGGAAACGAATTCGGTCTCATTCCTTTCACCGAATTCGATAACCGGGGAGGTTTCGTTCGTAATAAATTGGAAATGGAGCATCTAACCTGCATGGCCCTTCTTCCTTCCGGAAAAATTTTACATATAGACGAAAAGGTTACGGTCACCATACCACTAGTGTATGGTGACGAATACTACCTGGCCTGTGGCTTCAGCGAAAAGAAACTTGAATTCGACGTCGAGGAAGTACCTTTTGTACGACCGGAATATACCTACGGCATATACCCCTTGAGTGAACTGGAAGGTACAGACCTTTTCCCTGTCATGAAATTTAAGGTCAGCGACGGTATCTTTGCCATCGACGAATCTTATATTCCTCCCACCCTATGCCTCTCGGCCAACAGCCATTTCCAAACCTATCTGGAAGAACTCACTGAAAAGACTCGCGTACTGGCTGAACATCCGAACCTGGAGAGCGGCGAAGGGAAACGCGCCCTCCAACGATATGCCTATTTACTGAAGAACTATGACACTCAGGGCAGAACCTCCCCCTTCATTCAACTAACACGAGAAATAGCTAAATCAATTGACTATTATATAATTACGCCTCACACTGAAACACCAGTAGTCATTCCACCCTATTCAGAATATGACATTGCCATCTGGTTGGAGTGGCTGAACAGCTACTTACATAATGCAGCAAATATCTTGGACAAAGTTGTGCTGGAAGATCACTCCATTGACTTTGACGAACTAAAAGCACAAATTAAAGGAGAATTATATGAACAACTAAATCCCCAATTATACGAACAACTTTACGCCGAATTAAAGACAAAACTTTATACTGAGATTACAGAAAACCTGACCAACCGACTGACCGATTACATCAGTCACCAATTCAAGACCGAATTACATGACTTATTATCGGAAGAATTGTCGGAGAAACTATACGAAAACCTATATAAGAAATTATATGAAAGTCTGTACCAGGCTTTATATGTTTCAACTGAAGAAGAAGAGAAGGATGAATTTACGCCTTTAATTTAAGTAGATTATGAATATTTTACTACCTCTGGAAATAACAAACGGCCGACTGACCAGCGCTACACAACCACAAATCGCTGTCAATGCATTCATCGAACTATTATTGAGTACACCATGTGGAAGCAGTGTGGCAGATCCTCAATTTGGCTTTATATTTAATAATTTGAAATTTGAGATTTTCAATGAAAAGGAAGGAGTCATCTATGATTCAACTCCACAAGAAAGTCCATACCCCAATTTATATGACAAAAAAATATCAGGAAATTCTAAGAACATCAATACATTTGCGATAGACTTAAAGAAAGCCATCGAACAATACGAAAAAAGATTATCACATGTTTCTGTTTCCATGACATACCTCAAAAGCCAAAGAATAATTCAAATTATTGTTGAAGGTATACTTATAGAGACAGGTGAAGTTTACAAATACACAACCAGTATCAGACTCTGGAACTGACACTCTCAGAGCACTTTCTAACAAGAATTAAAATGAAAAAGAAATGAAGCAAACGATATTCAACACACGCCAAAGAGCAGAAGAAATCATCAAAGAAGCGATTACAATCTGGGAGCAAAGCACCAATAATGAGCATCTCGAAGGAATTGAGCAGGACCCGGTTTTCTCACTATTTCTGACAGCATTGGCCTATCAAGCCAACGAAATCGATAATGAGATAGAACAGCTCAAAGCCGAAATTCTTTATGAATTAGAGCAAATGCTTATTCCCTACGAACGCACCCATGCGCTTCCAGCAACAGCTGCCGTAGAAGTGATGCCAAGTGAGAGTATTTCAGTACAGACACTTGACCATCAAACAATCTTTTCATTAGAGAATACGCAGTTCAAGTTTATACCTTTTCTCTGCACACAAGTGTTCAATTGCAAAGTTATCTCAATAATCCGTGCAGATAAACGCCGCTGGAAAGTAACCTTGCAATTCAAAGAACCGACCAACAACCTATCTGGCTTCACCTTTCTAATTAACAATACTCACTTTCAAGACTTAAAAGTTTTTGCCAACGGTCATCCTTTGCCACTCATCAAGCCATGGGACTATGCTGATTTGCCATTGGACCAATGCTTCTCGTTAGAAAACCTGATTTACAACCAATCAACCATTTTCCAGGCTCGTCATATCTGGTTCGACCTATTTTCCAGACAAAACGTGCGGTTATTTGCGGTAGATACGTACAAAACTCCTTCTGCCACATCTCAACCAACTGAAAAGTTAGAGTTAATGTTTGAATTCTTCGGCATTGATGATCAGTTCTTGTTCGATAAAGAACTGCTATCCATAAACTGTACCATTTTAGCTAACGCCTCTATAGCGTCGGCCACCCTCTCCCCCAGTTCTCCCATCGTGCGTTTAACCGACTGGAATGATATTTCTACACACAGGCAATTCCTACACCTGATCCGGCCATCAGACACACAAGTATTCAAAGAAGAACCCATTGAAATCCGCAAAATGACGGGCAGCCGCTTTAACCCGGAGCGTTTAGTAAAACTTGCCAGCACACTTATCAATCGTTTCTCTTCTGATTATTATGCTTTTCAAGGCATCGAATCCCTCAAGGAAGGAAACTTCATGGAGAATTTCTACTCCCTGCTAAAAAAAATGTCAGAAGGAGTGGAACAAGCCTCAAGTACTTATACCTCAAGCCTATATTTGATGCTCAAAAACAATAACGGCTTCCGCCCCAAAGACAAAAGCCTGCATATTGACTACCTGATTACTAACGGTAGTGCTGTTAATAGCTTTCTGAATAACAAAAGCCAGTTCAGTATTCTGGCAAACGGATATTTCACAAATACCAGACTGGTTGCCGAACCAATGCCAGGATTCGACGAAGTACAGAACATTGATGCCGAGAATACGCTTACACGTTACTATCTGGCCACTAATGACCGCGTTGTAACGCCAGCCGACATCAAGATACTGTGTTATAACGAACTTCTCACTCACTTCGGCATAACAAACGAAATGATTACAAGTATTAAAGTCAGAAACAGCCGACGTACAGAAAGTAACCATTATGGATTAGAGACCCAAGTTTATATCTCTCTTAAAGATGATCCTTATGTTAAACGGAACTTCCAGCAAAAAATTCCCATGACTGAATTTTTATTACAAAAGATGATTGAAGTAAGAAGTACTAACATTCTGCCAGTTCAAGTCAATATTGAGATAAATTAAAAATCTCCATACAAATTATTAATAAAAGTCTATTATTTATTATTTTTGTATTTTAAAATAGAAACATAACAATGGAAGATTTTTTCTTAGACATCGTATATAAAGACAAAAAAGTCAAATTCCGCATCATGAATCCTCAAGCACCTTTGAGTACCCTGATGAATAATTTACGACATGCCCTCGGAAAAGACGGCCGCCTTATCTTCGATTTTCCTTCAATAGACCCGACAGGGGCTCCTTTGGATTATTTCTTTGGAAAAGAGGACACAACAACTCATGAAGTGCGTGTACTTAGGCCTCGCATTGGAAAAACAGAACAAACTTTAACCGACTACAACGTCAATAACGGAGACACTATTTTTCTAATACCTGACCCGTTCCCTGGATAAACCAACAAACGAAAACTAACCATGCAAACGTATTCTACAAATTGGCAGGATTTTTCTGCCCAACAACTAAATGGAAGAAACCGACGACTACTCCATGAATGGATTCAGCTGGATCAGACCTTTGCAAAACGGGATAAAATAAAATACCAGATAATCAAACGTAACATGCAAGGGCTGCCTATCGTATATCTGATAACTTATCACATTTTCTCTATCAGCGGTGTAGAACATGTGGAGCAGCTTAACAAACCAGGTATATCCAATCCCCCTCTTTTCGCCTCTACATTTTTTATGCGCATTAATTTGCCCGAAAACTACCCCTGCGTAGATGCCCCTGCTGAATTTTATTTTCTAACCTGCGATAAAGAAGGGCATCCTCTTCCTCATCCATGGCATCCCAACATCCGATATTTTGGAGATTTTGCAGGAAGAGTATGCCTGAATACTCCAGACAGTTATTCCAGCTTAGCCTGGTGCGTAGAACGTATTGGACACTACTTAAATTATGACCGATACCATGCAACTCAAGAACCTCCGTATCCGGAAGATTTAAAAGTAGCCGAATGGGTTATTAAACAAGGAGAACCACAAGGATGGATTTATTTCGATCAGCAATCATCTTTTAAATAAGGTCATAGAACATTTTTCCAATTTAAATTCATATTTTTGTCCATATTTCAAATATTGAAACATGAAATTCTTAAACTACATCATATATGGCCTCATCACCCTTTGTTTCTGCTCCTCACTGAACGCACAAACAGTCAAGCAAATAGAAGTAGCAGGAAATACCCCATACGTGGACCATATCTCACTCAAACCAGGAACAACAGATATGGACCTTCTGGTAAAAATCAATTTCGACGAGCCCAATAATAGCCTCATCGTCAGCCTGGTATCTTATCGAAAACTTTTTGTATTCCAGGACAACGTACGTTACTCACATGTCGTTCGTTTTAACAAGCTACGCCCCAGCAAATTACCGTATGTGGTAAAATCAGACGAAAAGGCACGATATAAAATGACCCGATCACTAAGAAAATCCATCAAACCTAAAAGAAAACATATTTTCAAATCATGGATTAAATATGAAGGTCTACAACCACAGCCCACTGAATACAAATTGGTAAACGATTATATTGAGCAAAAATTTGACATACTCCACAAAGTGGGAGATGTATCTATCACACTGAGAGATATCCTGGTCATGAATGAACAATTCAGCCAGGGAAAAATGAAATACGATCTTTTTTTCCAAACAAACTTGGATCGTACATATCACATTTCCATAAAAAGAGATCCTTGTTTTGGCAAAGAAGATGCCATACAAACAACTGCAAACCTGGTAGAAAACATCAAAGCAGGATTTAGTGCACTTAACCAGAAATTTGGTTCAAATTCATCTTTAAATACATCCGAAGGTGAAGCAATATTTAACGAAATGAAAGCGCTTCTTCTGAAGCAATACTCCAAAAAAGAAGAAACAAGTACCTGCCCGGACATTCAAGCCAACATTGAAACCTATAACAAGTATGTAGACGCCATACAAAATATGCAATGCAAATTCAAAATTGCAAAAGAAAAACATAATGTAATACTTGAACTCAGTGCAGAATACATATTAAGCATGGCCAGAAAAATTGATAACAGCACCAACAAATGGTTACTAAGTTCAGATAACATCGAAAAAAACGATTTGGAAGTTACATGTAACCAAATCATAGATTCGATTGAAATTCATGTACAACAAGCTACAGATATAAGTCATGACCAACGGGTAGCTCTTGACATATTCAACAAGGCCAAAATTTATTTCCGTCAAACTTGTCTAAATAAATGACGCATAATGAAAAAATCGAAATATCACATACAGCTTTTTTTCTACTTATGCCTCTGGATAATGCTACCTAGTACTCAAGCCTGGTGCCAGGACGATTTAAGTACATTTGATAATGAAATGCATCTATTAGAAATAGAAAGCCGTTTGCTCGGCTTTTACCAGGAACTTGAAGAAATATCTGTAAAGGTTGGACAATACACACCAGATGAACTTATAAAAGCCGACAAACAAATAACAACAATCGATACCAAGTGGAACGCTTACTACCAATCAAAACAAATAGAAATTGCAGAAGATGATTCTCTCTTGCAAATCGTAGCAAACTACCAATTAGCTAAACAAAATCTATTAGACTCGATAGTCGTTCAGAAACATTTTTTCGATGCACAAAAAAGTTTTGCCAATGCGGAAACATTTATTAAAACACAAGACAGTATTTATGCCCAACTTTATAAAACAGCATTCGAACTTTCATTGGTACAAGCTTTAGGTCCCGAACTGGAAAAAGTAAAGGGAAAAGAACAATTACTATTTACTGAAATCCAAGAGCAATATAATACTGCAAAAGGGCTATCACAAGAATTTAAAGATTTTCTACCTCGCTTCCAACCAATAGAAGAAAAATACATCGAACTAAAAAACACTTCTGAGAAAATTCAGGCATTGGAATATAAACCTTGGCTGGAACGTATAAAAGACTACTTATATAGTTTAGCAGCAGTAGCCATAATATTGCTATTTATCAATATGCTGCAAGCTAAAATAAAAGCTTTCAAACAAGCACGGGAGAATGCAAAAAAACTTCGTGAGATGATGGATAACAATGATAATGATTATCCAACTATTTAACGAATTTATAACTTGAAAATAACTCACAACAATGAATAGACACTACATTATACCATTTCTGCTACTTCTCATCATCACATTGTCAGGATGTGAACAGCTCAAACCTTATAGTAAGACTTATAAAGAAAATTTAAATATCAATATCACAAAAATAGAATTTGAGCCTGATTACAAACGTTTTAAATTAAATGTAGAGTTAAATGACACCCTTACAGCATTGCTACTTAGTACCAATGCTGACAGCATTCATTTCAAAACAGAAGAGTTTTTGAAAGGCAACATATACAACCCTAACACACAGCCTCAACTAGAAAGTTACGAAAATCTCAAATTAAAAGAAATAGCCCAATTAAAAATGGATGCACTATTTTTAATTGACCTGACATTGGACTCTACTGCAATCAACCAACAATATCGAATTATCAAAGATTTAAAGAACCTCTTTGCATTAGATCACCTCCATGTTGCTTTTATGAAAGATGGAGGAATAACTCCAACAATGATTGCATCAGAATACGTATTAAATAATTATTTCAAACATGGCCCGAAAGGGAAATACCTATACAGAGCTATTTCTTCTAAAATTGACGAATTCAAAAAGGACTCCTCTGAATACGTAGGAAATGGGAAAGACAGTACCTACACAAATAAGGCTACTCCCGCCCAGAAAATCATGTTCGTATTTTCTGACGGGAAGGTTTACAGCCATAACAAACCTATCGATCCCAAGCATTTCGAATTACAATACCAGCTCACACAAAAAATTGATACTACTCAAGCATTCCCTATCTTCTATTTCAATCTACAAGAACAAACAGAACAAATAGACCAGGGAAATGAGGATGCTCAAGATTTCCTGAAAGCAATCTGCCAAAAAAGCGGAGGTAAATATATTAATGCCTTCAGTCAGAAATTAAGTTTAAATGACATATTACATCTATTCAAAGATAATTATATAGATAATGTCTTTACATACGTCAATCCGGATTATAAAATTTATAGAGGTATAGAACGTAAACTTCAAATAGCCTGTTATTCAGGCGACAGTTTGATTGCATCCGATTATATTTATTATAATGTGGGAAGTATCTATAACCCTGTCATCGTCAATGGTTCAACCACACTCCAGGTGATTCTTCAAGGTTGTTTCATTGGCGTAATAACGCTCCTTATACTCTATTTAATCTTCCAATTTATCGTGCCCGGCATAAGTTATTGGCTATTCAAGAAGAAATATGTAACTCACTATAACGGAAAAAACATGAGCTATAATGGAATGCTAATCGAGCAGTCTTGCTATTTCTGTAAAGCCCCATTCGTAGAAGGTGATGAGATTGTAGTGAAGTGCAAACATGTACTCCATAAATCTTGCTGGGATGAAAATGAGTACCAATGTCCTGAATATGGAAGACATTGTAAGCAAGGGCGCCATTATTACAACTCAAAAAATTTATTTGATACGCGTAACGCATCTTTTTATCTTTCATGGATCATTGCTGGAGCATTTGCAGGTCTTATTGCCTGGATAAACTTTACAGCCAACGTACACCATAGCGAAAACCTGTTACTCGTAAAGTTCATCTACCTTATTTTGGGAGTAGAGCCTAATTCGTCATCTATCACAAGCCTAATAGAAGAATATGAAAGTAATCTTTTATTCCTTCCTTTTTATGGTTTGAATATAGGCTTCTTTCTTACCTTCTCATTAAGCTTTTTGACCAGCCATGGCCGATGGTTATGGAAGAGAACATTACAAATCGTCATCAGATCTATTATTGGAGGATTTCTCAGTTATTTATCCTTCTTTCTTGGATGTGTCATTTCCATCACCCTCAACTTTAAAGATAATTCATTCATCATCGAATGGATTCCGTGGATGTTGAGTGGTCTATGCATTGCTACAGCCGTAACTTATGGTACTGACATCAAGTTAAAGAAAGCTTTGATTGGAGCAGTCATATCTATCGTATTCGGACTTGGTTCAATGTATATGTGGTCATCTTCATTCAATTCTCAGATAGATACACGTGAATATCTACTTTTGAGCTACATGATTTATTGTATTGGATTCGCCATTAGTATTGCAGCTACCAGCCCGAAGTCCGAACGTTATTTTCTCAGAGTGGAAGGGCCCATCAAAGAAACAGACATTGCACTTTACAAATGGATAAAATCTCCAGACCGGTCGAAAAGAGTAGTAATTGGCAAATCTGTCAATTGTGACCTACAAATGACATGGGACATTACCAGCCCTATAGCTCCAGAACAAGCGGAAATAAAAATGATAAATGGATATCTTTACCTCACAGCTTTAGAAGAAGGTATCTTATTTAATAATAAATTACTGAAGACAAATACCAAAAAGAAACTTTATCACGGAACTAAATTCATTATAGGAAAAACAATTTTTACATACCTAGAAAAAGATTTGTAGTAGCTAAAAACAGAAGATTAACAGCAACAAGAGCATTCTTCGTCAGAACCAGTCCTTTAATTCCGAAGCCTTGGCCTTGCTGATGATGATTTTCTCGGGCACCGGCACTTTCAGGTTGATGGCCAGCCGCCCGTTAAACCACAGGCTGATGTCGGATACAGCCTTCCGCGACACGATAAACTGGCGGTTGGCCCGGAAGAAATCGTGCGGATTCAATTGCTCGGCCAGTTCGTCGAGCGACTGGGAGAAAACAAATTCTTTCCCTTCACTATCCACTGCCTTGACCAGCCCATTGGAGATATAGAAATACTGGATGGCTTCCACCGACACAGGCAGAAGTTTATCTCCTTTGACCGGTACCAGGAAATGCGTCTTGTAATTCTCTTCCTTTTTCAAACTACGGATGATGGCCGACAAGTCAGGCTGTTTCTCTTCCTTCACCTGTCCGCCCAGCAATTCCAGTTTGTGCATGGCCTCCTGCAAATCAGTCCGGCTGATGGGCTTGAGCAGATAGGCCACACTGTTCACCTTAAAGGCCCGCAAGGCATATTCATCGTAAGCCGTAGTAAAGATAATGGGGCACGTGATGTCTACCTGCGCACAGATATCAAAAGCTGAACCGTCGGCCAGATGAATGTCCATAAACACCAGTTCCGGCATGGGATGCGTACGAAACCACTCCACCCCATCGAAAATACTGTCTACTTCGCCGACGATTTCAAAATCGGTATCCACTTCCTGCATCACGGCCTTCAGGTTGCGCAAGGCCGCTTTTTCATCTTCTATAATTAAAGTCTTCATATCAAAGGCAGAATAACGGTGAAACGATGATTTTCCTCTTTTACGATTATGTCTTTCTTATACAGCAACTGATAGCGCTTGGCCAGATTTGCCAGTCCGATACCCATGCCGGCACTCCCTCCCCGTTTTGGCTGAAGCGGATTACTCACCTCTACCGTGTCACCTTCGGCTATCACAGACACTGTCAACGGACGGCGGTTACTGATTTCATTGTGCTTCACGGCATTCTCCACCAATAACTGCAGGGCCATGGGTGGCAATTTCCGTGACATCAGTTCCGGATGAATACGGATGTCAAACTGAAGATTCTCTTCATAACGCACCTGCAAAAGGTACATGTACGACTGTACGAACTCCATCTCCTCGCGCAAAGTCACAGAATGCGACTCGTTGTCCTGCAAGGTGTAGCGCATTACCCGCGACAGTTCTTCCAGATAGTGGCGAGCCTTGTTGGGCGACTCCCGAATCAAAAGGTACAAGGTGTTCAGCGAGTTAAACAGCATGTGGGGGTTCAACTGGCTTTTCAAGGCCTCGTACTGATTGATGACATTCTCCATGCGCAACTGCTGGTTTTCGAGCAGCATCTTACGGCTCTTCCGATTCTGATGGAAAAAGTAGCAGCTTCCCGTCACAATGCAGGTTATCAGGAAATCACGCAAGGGATGAAGATAATGATGAAGCATGGCATCAATGGCAGGCACATCGAAGTGCTGATGCAGGTAAACAAAGCATTTGCCCAACAGGTTACTTACTACCCAGGTCAGCACAAACGAACAAACCACCTTTTTCCACCCGATAGAAACCATATCGCTATTGAAACGGAACACGGCTTCATTCAGGAAAAAGAGAAAAAGAAGGGAAAGGTACGTGAACAGTACCTCATTGCCCACATCGGCCCAGTGCATGCCCGGAAACGAAAGCCCGTCGGCCGAATACGGATTCGACAAGGTAATCAGTTCCGGGAAATGCGTAAGGAATGCCACCATGATGGAAATGGCATTCACTATCAGCACATATTTATTGCTCCAGATTCGCTTCATGCTGCAAAGTTATTCATTTTTTGCCGACTTACGTGCCGACACATACATGCCGGGACGAAAATCTTTTTGCGGATGAGCCACACGGGCATACACTTTGATGGAACGGTTGGCATTGTCTACCATCTGGTCAATGGAAACCAGTACGGCTTCGAAGGTTTCATTTCCCATTCCGTTTACATGGAACTCCATACGGTCGCCCACATTCAACTTATCCAGATCTTTTTCGTAGGCTGTAAGCTGCAGCATCGGGGCCTGCTTGTCAATCACATCGCACACGGGCTCACCTACATTGAAATATTTTCCTACGTTCACGTTCATGTTCGTGACATAGCCGTTTAACGGCGCTTTTATCTCCAAATAAGGCTGAATACCTTTTGTCTGCAAGCTGCGGGCATCCACTCCCAAAATCAGCAACTGGGCTGCAGCTGCATCCAGACGGCTCTTCATCGACAAATATTCCGCCTTGCTCTGCTGCATCCGTTTTTGTGAAGCAGCCTCATGAGAAGCCAGATTCTGCTGGCGAAGATATTCTTTTTCCAGGAACTCAGTCTGCGCAGCCGCATCGAGCCAGGTTTGCTGCAAGGCTATGAATTCCGGATTCTCCAGCGTCAGGATGACCTGGTTTTTACGCACATAATCGCCCGGAAGGAAAGAAACACTGTGTACAGCCCCACCCATACTAAGAGTAATCGTTGCGTGTTGCTGTGGCGGTATCATCAAGATGCCGTTAAAAGAAGGTGCATTGGCCACCTGGGTAGCTCCCGTAGTACCGTCCACCTCCAGGCTGTCGGCAGATGCCTGAAGACTGTCCTGCTGTACGGGCTGTACTGCTGTAGATTCATCGGATGTTTTTTCAGTGGCACCACCTCCGCAAGAGGCCATCACCAGCGAGTAGCATAAGGCTGAGAAAAAAAGAATTTGTTTCATCTTGCTATGTTTTTTTATTTTTATTCTGTATATAATTCGATTTCCAACACGGATACATTGTATGCATATACTGTCTCAATATAATTCCGTCGAATGTCACGTGAAGTATTCAGGCTCTGCACAAACTCCGTAATGTTGATTTCACTTTCCTTGAACTTCATCAAGGCACTTTCCTGCAAGGCATCCGCCTCTTTCAACGCAGCCTTGGCATAATAATCCAGGCTTTCCTGCTGCTGGCGTACACGACGATAAAGCTCCTCTACTTTGTTATTCAGTTGCACACGGTTCTGGTCGGCCTCCCACTGAGCAATCTGCAGGCTTACCTTTGCCTGCTTGGTGCGGCTACGCTGCGGAAAAAACAGAATGGGGAAAGACACTCCCACCATCCACGAATTCAAGCCATTCAGCGGAGCAATTTTCTGACGGACATAACCCAGCGAAAATTCCGGAAAGAACTTGCTCCGTTCTATCCGAAGTTGCGATTTCTTTTCCTGCACCTGACTGGCAAAATAGTTCAGATGAGGAGCCGAAAGCATCCGGTCTTGCAAGGACAGCGGAAGCACAGCCAATGAACTGTCATTGGGAACCACCTGTTCACCGGCATAACATGCCCAGGCGAAACGGCGGGAAGCCAGTTCCATCTCCTCCCGCGCCTGCAAGCTGCGAGTGTGAAGTTCGGCGGCAAGTGTCGCAATCATATTACGCTCCGTCTGGTCAATATCTCCCTGCTGGTAACGCAAGTCACCGCTCTCACGCAACTTCAAGGCCAGTTCTTCTTGTGCTCCATACAAATGATACAGGTGGAAGGCATACTGATAATATACCCAGGCCCGTTTCACTTCGGCCACAATCTCTTTCTTCACCATGTCACGGTAATGAGTTCCAGTGGTTACCTGGGCATTCACCAGCGCATTCTTATAAAAAGGAGTCAGCAAAGAGCCTAACGACTGTTCCACGGCCAGTTCATTATCTTTCTTGTATTCGCCGTTCAATTGTCCCCAGGAATAGCTGAACGAGGTATTTCCTCCATCCCACACCTCACCACGGGCTGCGCGGCTACGTTCAATCTCCGCACTGGCCATCTTCAGACGGGGATGGTTCTGCAAGGCTATTTCTACCGCCTCATCCAGGGTAATTGTTTTCTGCGGAGTGACTGCAGAAACAGATACGGCTGCGAGGAGCAACATACACGTCATACCTGCCTTGCGTCCCAACCGTGCACGGTGTTTTTTCCGGCCCCACAGATGGGCTATCACATTTACCAGACGATAGAATACCGGAATGACAATCAGGGTCAAAACAGTAGACACTATCAGACCACCAATCACTACCGTGGCCAGCGGACGCTGTACCTCGGCACCGGCAGAAGTAGCTACGGCCATCGGCACAAAGCCCAATGAAGCCACCAGTCCGGTCAGGAAAACAGGTCTCAACAGATGAGGACATCCTTTTGCTATAATTCGGTTCGTACACATGGTATATGTTTTTTCTTTTCGCAAATCATTAAAATGGTTAATCATCAGAATACCGTTCAACACGGCTACACCAAACAGGGCAATGAATCCTACGCCGGCTGAAATACTGAACGGAAGTCCGCGCAGCCACAGAGCTACCACACCACCAATCAGTGACAAGGGCACCGTAGAAAAGACAACCAATGAATAGATGACACTGCGGAAAGCAAAGAACAGCAACAGCAGAATCAGCATCAGCGCAATTGGAATGACAATGCTCAGGGTACGCACGGCATTCTGCAAGTTCTCAAACTGTCCGCCGTATTCCCAGTAGTATCCCGGTTTCAACTTGATATTTTTTTCCAGAGAGGTACGTATCTGTTCTACTACCTGCTGAATATCGGCATCGCGCACATTGACTCCAATGACAATCCGTCGTTTGGTCGCATCGCGGTTAATCTGCAAAGGACCGTTTTCCAAATCAATGCTGGCTACCTCGCTGACCGGTATCTGAATACCTTCGCCCGTGCGGACAAACAGTTTGTCGATATTCAAGTCCTTTACCTTTTCGTTATCCAAACGAAGTACCAGGTCGAAACGACGTTCGTTTTCAAAGACTACCCCGGCGGTTTCTCCAGCGTATGCCGTACGAATAATGGAATTCAATTCTTCTATGTCAATGCCATAACGGGCTATTTTAGAGCGGTCATACTTCACCAACAATTGCGGAAGTCCCATGGCCTGCTCTACCAGCACATCGGCAGCCCCAGGCACCTGTTCCACGTATTTCGCAGCTTCTTTGGCCTTGGCATACAGTTCAGTCATATCCTCTCCATACAGCTTGATGGCAATGTCGGCTTTGGCACCCGTCATCAACTCATTGAAACGCAACTGGATAGGCTGGCTGAAGTTGAATTCTGCCCCTTCTACTGTTTCCAATGACTTCTTCATCTTCTCTACCATCTCAGCCCGACTGCTGGCCGATGTCCATTCACTGAAAGGCTTCATCACAATCATCACGTCGGCATCCTCTACCGCCATCGGGTCGGTTGGGACCTCTGCGGTACCAATCTTGGCAACCACATGCTTGATTTCCGGGAAATCCTGTTTCAGTTTCTTTTCAGCCTCAAGCGACACCTCGATGCTGCGGCTCAATGAACTACCTGCCGGAAGCGTCATCTGCATGGCAAAGTCACCTTCGTCAAGAGTTGGAATAAACTCGGCACCCAAGCGGGTAAACAGAAAGAACGAAAGTATTAATAAGGTAAAGGCTGACACCAGCGTACCCCATACATGCGACAGGCAGAAGTCCAGTGTCCGACGATATACACGGTTCAATTTCTCAAAGAAGCGGTCGGCCAATGTCGGTTTTACCGATACCGTACGCTTCAGGAACAAGGAAGCCATCATCGGCACATAAGTCAGCGACAGCAGCAAGGCACCGATAATACAGAACACCAGCGTCTTGGCCATCGGAGTAAAGTATTTTCCTTCGATTCCGGTCAAAGTCAATATAGGGAAGAACACTATCAGAATAATCAGAACGGCAAACGTGGCGCTTCGTACGACATTGCCGGCTCCTTTCTCCACCTCTGCATCCATTTCTTCTTTGCTAAGAGTACGTCCCATCAACCGACGGCCATAGATATGTGCCAAAATTCCTTCCAATATCACAATGGAACCGTCTACCACAATACCGAAGTCGATGGCTCCCAAACTCATCAGGTTGGCAGATACACCGAACACCCGCATCAGGATAAAGGCAAAAAGCATAGCTAACGGAATTACGGAAGCCACAATCAATCCTGCACGGACATTGCCGAGGAACAGAATCAATACCAAGAACACGATAATGGCTCCTTCCACCAGGTTGCGGATAACTGTCGATATGTTACGGTTCACCAGTTCCGAGCGATTCAGATAAGGTTCTACACTGACTCCTTCGGGAAGCATCTTCTGTACCTTCGCCACGCGTTTCTCCAACTCCTGCGTGACCACATTGGCATTGGCGCCCTTTAGCATCATGGCAATACCTCCCACGCATTCGCCTTCTCCATCCTTGGTCATAGCACCAAAACGCTTGGGAGCCCCATAGCGTACTTTAGCAATGTCACTCACATGTACAGGGATTCCTCCACGATTGGTCACGACAATCTGTTCAATATCTTTCAAGTCGGCAATCATACCTTCCGAACGGATGTAATAGGCACGGTTCACCTTTTCTATATAACTACCTCCAGTATTCTGGTTGTTGCGGCTCAATGCATCGTACACATCGCTGATGGTGATATTGAGCGAATACAAGGCATCCGGGTCGACAGCCACCTCATATTGCTTCAGGTATCCTCCGAAACTATTGATTTCCACAATACCCGGAATACCCGAAAGCTGTCTTTTCACAATCCAGTCTTGAATAGTACGCAACTCCATGGCATCATACTTATCCTCATACCCGGGAGCTACTTTCAGTACATACTGGTAGATTTCACCCAAACCGGTGGTAATGGGCATCATCTCCGGCACACCCAACTCCAAAGGTATTTCTCCGGCCACGGTTTGTATCTGCTCATTCACCAGCTGACGGGCATCCAGTGTGGGCACACTTTCCTTGAACACCACGGTCACCAGCGACAAGCCGAAACGGGACACGGAACGAATTTCCTCCACATTCATGATGTTGCTCATGGCCACTTCTATCGGAAAAGTAATCAACTGTTCCACCTCCTGAGGAGCCAAAGTGGGCGACACGGTAACAATCTGTACCTGATTATTGGTAATGTCGGGCACTGCATCGATGGGCAATGTCAGCATTGAATAAATGCCCCCAATCATTAAAAACAAGGTTGTCAGCACGACAAACAGTTTTTTTCGAATTGAAAAACGGACTATTTTCTTAAACATTTTCGTGTATATTGATTGATGATGGAAACAAAATTACCTCACACCACACAATAAAAGCCCTACAAACGTGCGAAGCTGACAAATCAAGGGTTGAACTGACCTATCAGGATGATGAAATGCCAAAATCGGGAGTACACGTGTAATCTTCGTTTTTTCTATGTCAGTGTGGCAGTTTTTTATTATTTTTGCAGCCAATTTGAATAAAACTGCCATTAAGGCACGAAATTTGTTAGAGGGAAAAGAAAACTATTCAAACGAAAATAAAAACCATTAAGATATGAACAACGAAAATAAAAATCCGAACGTGGAAGAAGAATTGAAAAAGCAGTCACAAGAAGCTGCCGAGAATGAACAAACGACTTCCGAAGCATCAGAAGCACAGGAAAATGCCTCTTCAGAAGAAAAGGAACTGACTGCCGAAGAAAAGTTAGGAAAAGAACTGGAAGAAGCTCAGAAAGTCATCGAAGAGCAGAAAGACAAATACCTGCGTCTGTCTGCTGAATTCGACAACTTCCGCAAACGTACCTTAAAGGAAAAAGCTGAATTAATCAAAAACGGAGGAGAAAAAGCCATCAATGCTATCCTGCCGATTCTGGACGATTTGGAACGTGCGCTGCAGAACATGCAGAAGGCAGAAGACGTAAAAGCCATTTATGAGGGAGTGGAACTGATTTACCAGAAGTTCTTGAAAAACCTACATCAGGAAGGCTTGGAAAAGATGGAACCTGTGGGCGAAGCATTCGATACTGACTTCCATGAAGCTGTAGCTTTGGTGCCTGCTCCAAGCGAAGAACAGAAAGGAAAGGTACTGGATTGTGTACAGACCGGATATAAACTGAACGAAAAAGTCATCCGCCATGCAAAAGTGGTGGTTGCCCAATAATAAACAGGTATAGTCATGGCGAAAAGAGATTATTATGAAGTGCTGGGGGTTGCCAAAACAGCCACGGCAGACGAAATAAAGAAGGCCTACCGAAAGAAGGCCATCCAATATCATCCGGACCGCAACCCAGGTGATAAGGAAGCGGAAGAGAAGTTCAAGGAAGCTGCAGAGGCCTACGAAGTATTGAGCAACCCGGACAAGCGTTCACGCTATGACCAGTTCGGTTTTGCCGGAGTAGACAGTGCTGCCGGAGGTGGAAGTGGATTTGGCGGATTTGGTGGCCAAGGCATGTCTATGGACGATATTTTCTCTATGTTCGGCGATATTTTCGGCGGACACGGAGGATTCGGCGGATTCAGCAGCGGATTTGGTGGCGGAGGCCAGTCACGTCAGCGGAAGTTCCGTGGTTCAGACTTGCGCGTAAAGGTGAAACTGAACCTGAAGGAGATTTCAACTGGAGTTGAAAAGAAATTCAAGCTGAAGAAATACGTAGAATGCAGCCACTGTCATGGTACAGGAGCAGAAGGTGACGGAGGTACAGAAACTTGTCCTACATGTCACGGAACGGGTAGCGTAACCCGCACACAGCAGAGCATTTTCGGCATGATGCAGACACAGTCTGTATGTCCGCAATGCGGCGGTGAAGGTAAAATCATCAAGAACAAATGTAAGGAATGTAACGGTGAAGGAGTGGTTTACGGTGAAGAAGTGGTAACCGTGAAGATTCCGGCCGGAGTAGCTGAAGGCATGCAGGTGACCATCAACGGAAAAGGTAATGCCGGAAAGCACAACGGGGTACCGGGCGACTTGCTGGTATTGATTGAGGAAGAAAAGCATCCGGAACTCATCCGCGACGAAAGTGACTTGATTTACAACCTTCTGTTAAGCGTACCGACCGCTGCATTAGGAGGTACGGTAGAAATCCCGACCATCGATGGAAAGGCAAAAATCAAGATTGAGCCGGGCACACAGCCGGGTAAAGTGCTTCGCTTGCGCGGCAAAGGTCTGCCAAACATCAACAGCTACGGATACAACACCGGTACAGGCGACTTGCTGGTAAATATCAGCGTCTACATTCCGGAAACGCTGACGAAAGAAGAACGTCAGGCACTGGAAAAATGGCAAGAAGCAGAGAACTTCAAGCCAAATACAAGCCTGAAAGAAAAAATCTTCAAGAAATTCAGAAGTTTATTCGATTAAACAACAGCTTTTCAGATACAAGAAAGGACTGTCTCCCCTACAAATGGAGTCAGTCCTTTCTGCATTTAAACACGATTCCTGCAAGTCTCCTATTTCGGCCGAAAGTCATTTTCCCAGTACTTCCGAAGAAGTACTACAGTACTGCATAGGGAGTACTCCAGTACTTTCGTGGAAGTACTACAGTACTCCTTAAGAAGTACTGAAAAGAGAACAGGACATTTCAAATTCTGCTCCGGTCCACATCGTCTTCTTTATCCAAATAAAATTTAAACCAGGACTAAAAAGAGATAACAGCCTAAATAGCAGTGACATTTTTTGTATTTTTGAGGTAACAAAAAATGAAAGTCATGAAAAAATATATCTTGCTGCTGACATTGTTCTGTCCGTTACTCGTTTGGGCACAGACAGAAAATCCGAAGTCGCTTCCTTCCGACTCCCTTTCCACGACATTGCACGCTGAACAGCTCATGGCTAAGGATACACTCAGTGTACCCCTGCCCGCTCCTGTTCCGCAACATTACCTATACTCTCCCTTCGATATGTATGGCATTACTCCGTTCAATTACGGCTATGCCACCTGGGAGCTACATAAAGGATTCAATGCTTCCATCGGCATGAATGTCACGTTCAGTCCGAGCAAATACGCTCCTTCCGGAGTGGGTTTCGGTCAGGATGCCGCTTTCTTGTACGCCGTACCGCTGAACAAGCGCTTCAGCGTAGCAGGCGGATTGTATGCCAGCAACTTCAACTGGGGTGGCATCAACTACCGCAATGTAGGAATTACCGGCATTGCTGCGTTTAAAGTCAACGAACGTATCAGTCTGTATGCCTATGGCAACAAGTCGCTCATGCCAAAACGTTCACCCTATTACTACCCCATGCCTAATTTCGCTCCCGACCGGATTGGGGGAATGATTAATTTCAAGTTTAATGAAAGCAGTTCCATCAGCATCGGAGTAGAAGGAATCAAGTACCCGCAAGGGGCTTACTGGTAAATGAAATCGTAAAAAGAATAGGTTATCCTGATAAAAATGATGATATTTGCAGCTGTTTTTAAAAAGCAGAAATCATGAATTATCAGGAAACACTTACCTACTTATATAATAGTGCCCCTCTATTTCAGCAAGTGGGCAAAGATGCCTACAAAGAGGGATTGGACAACACGTATGCACTGGATAACTACTTCCATCACCCCCACCGCAAATTCCATACGATTCACGTGGCAGGAACCAACGGGAAAGGTTCTTGTTCGCATACATTGGCTGCCATTCTACAAGCTGCAGGCTATAAAACCGGACTTTACACTTCTCCTCACCTGGTGGATTTCCGTGAGCGTATCCGCGTAAACGGCACTCCGGTAAGTCAGGAATTTGTCATCGACTTTGTAGAAAAGCACCGCGCATTCTTCGAACCGCTTCACCCTTCTTTCTTTGAACTGACCACTGCTATGGCATTCACCTATTTCGCTGAACAGCAGGTGGATGTAGCCGTCATAGAGGTCGGCCTTGGAGGAAGACTGGACTGCACCAACATCATCCAGCCCGACCTGTGTGTCATTACCAACATCAGTTTCGACCATGTACAGTTTTTAGGCAATACCCTGGAAAAAATTGCTTCAGAAAAGGCGGGTATCATTAAAGAAAGTACTCCGGTCGTAATCGGTGAAACCACGCCCGAAACCCGACTTGTCTTCCAGGCTAAGGCAACTGCCGTAGGGGCCCCCATTGTATTTGCCGAAGACGAGCACCTGCTCATCCATGCGACCCGCAACGAAGCGATGCATTACGTCTACCAAACAGCTGACTATCCTCAACTGGAGGGCGAACTGGGAGGCTTATGCCAGCTAAAGAATACCAATACCCTACTCTCGGCAATCCGCCAGCTTCGTCATGCAGGATATAATCTGTCAGAAGAGAATGTACGTAAAGGCTTACTTCATGTCTGCGAGCTGACCGGTCTGATGGGACGCTGGCAGAAATTAGGTGAGAAACCGACCATCATCTGCGATACCGGACACAATACGGGAGGCATGCAATACATTACCGAGCAGCTCAGACATCAGACTTATAAAACCTTACATATTGTCATCGGCATGGTGAACGATAAGGATGTGAGTGGTGTATTGTCTATGTTGCCTAAAGATGCCCGATATTATTTCACACAAGCCAGCGTGAAAAGAGCCCTTCCCTACCAGCAGATGAAAGCACTGGCCGAGACCTTCAATTTACACGGAGAAGCCTACCCCCATGTGAAAGAAGCCTTCGAAGCAGCCAAGGAACAGGCCCAGCCGGATGATTTTATTTTTGTGGGAGGAAGCAGTTTTATTGTGGCCGATTTACTTTCTTTAAACAATTAAAGAACGTTCTTTCTTCGAAAATGTTTGGGTATATTGAAGAAAATCTTTTTATTTGCACAACAAAATAATGTGTGAACTAAAAGATTTTAATAATATGAACAACACATTTTACAAAGAAAATAATTTAAGCGGCTTAAAAAGAGCAGATTTTCAAAAAATTGTAGACGGCAAAGAGACAGATTTGTTTATTCTTTCTAACCAGCAAGGTGCCGAAGTAGCAATTACAAACTATGGGGGAGCAATTTTAACTGTCATGGTACCGGACAAAAACGGTAAACTGGCCAATGTGGTGCAGGGACATGACAGTATCGACAATGTAATCAACAGTCACGAACCTTTCCTGAGTACATTAATCGGACGCTATGGCAACCGTATTGCGAAAGGCAGTTTCCTGATGGACGGACAAGAACATAATTTGACCATCAATAACGGTCCTAACTCCCTGCATGGAGGTCCGACTGGTTTCCATGCCCGCGTATGGGATGCCAAACAGGAAAATGAACAGAGCGTAACGCTGCACTATCTCTCTAAAGATGGGGAAGAAGGTTTCCCAGGTAATCTGGATGTCACAGTTACTTATACGCTGACAGGACAGAACGAACTGGTCATCACTTACGTAGCCAATTGCGACAAAAAAACCATCATCAACCTGACAAACCACGCATTTTTCAGCCTGGCAGGTTTGAATAATCCGACTCCGACCGTAGACAATAACATCGTCACAATCAACGCAGATTTTTATATTCCAATAGACGAAGTATCTATCCCTACAGGAGAAGTATTGAAAGTAGAAGGTACTCCGATGGACTTCCGTACACCGCACACAGTGGGAAGCCGTATCAATGAACCGTTCCAGCAGCTCATCAACGGAGCCGGATACGACCATTGCTACGTGCTGAACAAACGCGAAACGGAAGCTCTGGTATTTGCGGCTAAATGTGTAGAACCGGAAAGCGGACGTTCGCTGGAAGTTTATACCACAGAGCCGGGTGTACAAGTATACACAGCCAACTGGCACAATGGTTTCACCGGATACCACGGTGCTACATTCCCGGCAAGAAGTGCCATCTGCTTTGAAGCACAGCACCTCCCCGACTCACCCAACAAAGGACACTTCCCGTCAGTTGTACTGAAACCAGAAGATACCTACCATCAGGTTACTATCTATAAGTTCGGAGTTGAAAAATAAAAATCTAATTCTTTAATTAACCTATAACAAACTAACACCTTTAAACAACATGTCACAACAACAAAAAAGCTATTTGTTACCCATAGTAATGATGTTCGCATTGTTTGCTATGATTTCTTTCGTAACCGGTTTGCCGGCTCCATTTGGAGTAATCGTACAGAGTGAATTTGGAGCTACCAACCTGGAAGCTACACTCGGATTCGCTGCGAACTTCATTGCATACGCATTTATGGGTATTCCTTCGGGACTTCTTTTACAGAAAATCGGATACAAAAAAACAGCATTGATTGCTATCGTAGTAGGATTCATTGGTGTAGGTATTCAGGCATTGGCCTCTAAAGGCGGATTCTCTGTATATTTGGCTGGAGCCTTCATCTCAGGTTTCTCTATGTGTATGCTGAACACAGTAGTTAACCCGATGTTGAACACTCTGGGTGGTGGCGGCAAGAAAGGTAACCAGCTTATCCAGACTGGTGGTTCACTGAACTCTTTGGCTGCTACTATCGTTCCAGTATTGGTAGGTTACTTGATGGGTGCCAATGTAGAAGAACGTACTATCGCTAAGGCTTTGCCGGCACTTTACATTGCCATGGCTATCTTCGCCATCGCTTTTCTGGTGCTTTTCTTCATGGCTATCCCTGAACCAAGCTTGTCTAAGGCAAACAAAAGCAAAGGTTCACACAGCCCGTTATCTTTCCGTCATTTCAAACTGGGAACTATCGCTATCTTCGTTTATGTAGGTATTGAAGTAGGTATTCCTCACTTTGCAAACTTGTTTATGACTGCACAAGTGAATGAAGGCGGTCTGGGCATCGATCCGGCTATCGCAGGTTCTATCGTAGGAACTTACTGGTTCTTGATGCTTATCGGTCGCCTTATCGGCGCTTCATTTGGAGCTCAGTTCAGCAGTAAAGCCATGTTGACCGTAGCTTCTATTCTCGGATTGGTCTTGATCGGTATTGCCTTCGTAACTCCGTTGAGTAGCGTAGTCAACATGCCGGTATTCAAAAGTGGAGCGAGTCTGTCATTCGGACTGGAAGCTGTTCCTGTCAGCGTAATGTGTATGGCTCTCTGCGGACTCTGTACTTCCATCATGTGGGGTGGTATCTTCAACCTGGCTGTAGAAGGACTGGGTAAATATACTGAAGCGGCTTCCGGAATCTTCATGGTAATGGTTTGCGGTGGTGGATTGCTTCCGCTGTTACAAGGTGGAGTAGCCGACTCAGCAGGTTACCTGAACAGCTTTATCGTGATTGCAGCCGCATTGGCATACTTGTTGTTCTATGCGTTGATCGGATGCAAGAATGTAAACAAAGACATTCCGACTGAATAAAAAAACATAAGGATGAAGAATGTGCTCATTCTTCATCCTTTCTTGTTTATATACCAGAATTTATTAACCTTTAATTTTTATCATTATGGACATAGAATTTGTAAGAAGCCGCTTTATCAAGCATTTCGACGGTACAACAGGCTCAGTATATACTTCTCCGGGACGAATCAACCTGATTGGTGAGCACACTGACTACAATGGAGGTTTTGTATTCCCGGGAGCTGTAGACAAAGGTATGGTAGCCGAAATCAAACCGAACGGAAAAGATAAAGTTTGCGCTTATTCTATCGACTTGAAAGACTACGTAGAATTCGGATTGAACGAAGAAGATGCTCCGAAAGCAAGCTGGGCACGTTATATCTTCGGTGTTTGCCGTGAAATGATCAAACGCGGAGTTGACGTAAAAGGCTTCAATACTGCATTTGCTGGTGATGTGCCCCTGGGTGCAGGTATGTCTTCTTCTGCTGCATTGGAATCTACATACGCATACGCTTTGAACGATTTGTTCGGCGACAACAAAATTGATAAATTCGAACTGGCTAAAGTAGGTCAGGCAACAGAACACAACTACTGCGGAGTTAATTGCGGTATCATGGACCAGTTTGCTTCTGTATTCGGTAAAGAAGGTCACCTGATTCGTCTGGACTGCCGCTCACTGGAATACCAGTACTTCCCGTTCAGACCGGACGGATACCGTTTGGTATTGGTTGACTCTGTAGTAAAACATGAACTGGCATCTTCTGCATACAACAAACGCCGTCAGAGCTGCGAAGCTGTTGTAGCTGCTATCAAGAAGAATCACCCGACTGTAGAATTCCTGAGAGACTGCACAATGGATATGCTGAACGAAGTAAAAGCTGAAGTTTCTGAAGAAGATTACATGCGTGCTGAATACGTAATCGAAGAAATCCAGCGTGTGCTCGACGTATGCGATGCATTGGAAAAAGGTGACTACGAAACAGTAGGACAGAAAATGTATGAAACTCATCATGGTATGAGCAAGCTGTATGAAGTAAGCTGCGAAGAGCTCGACTTCCTGAACGATATTGCTTTTGACTGTGGAGTTACTGGTTCACGCGTAATGGGCGGTGGATTCGGTGGATGTACCATCAACCTGGTTAAGAGTGAATTGTACGAAACATTCATTTCTACTGCAAAAGAACGCTTCAAAGAAAAATTCGGTCGCAGCCCGAAAGTATACGATGTAGTTATCAGCGACGGTTCACACAAAGTTTGCTAATCTACATCCATCATATCATAAAAAAAAGCATGAATTTCGGTTCGTGCTTTTTTTATGATATATATACTCAACAAATCAATCTCCCCGGTAATAATACAGCAATGAATGCCGCGCAATAAAGTCTGCATTCAATTTCACCAACATCTTCTCTCCTACTTCAGGCAATTCTGCATCGGGTAGCAAATTTTTCTCAATGCAATAATGCAACAAGTCCGGCGGACAAAGCATCTCTTCCGTCAACATACGGAATGCATTTTGCGAAGCCTCTTGCTGATTGTAATAAGGATTCTCCGCATCGGCGATGTACTCACACACATCCTTCGCCAGCAAAAGTCCTTTCTGTTCATCCACCATCAATACAAAGTTTCGGCAACTCTTCATCTGCGGCAAGGTGTGATTTTCATCATCCGGCCACTGCAGAACCTCTACCAGGAAGCGTTTTAATGAGGCATAACCGTTGAGATAAATAATCCTCCGCCCGCCAGTCCACAAAGTAAAGAGACGATAGACTTCCGCATTCTTCTGCAAAATAGTTTCCGGCATTTCCTTTTCCTCCTGATACAGACGAGGAACCGACTTCCAGCACGCCGCCTGCTTACCGACCAACAACTCAATCCATTCGTGAAGGAACAGCGCCAAAGGACCCGTAGGGATAATAAAACGGTCGTCCGGTGCCATCCGTTCAATATAAGGCAGCATAGAAGGTTCTGTAAGGTAAGTGTGCCCGAAAAGCCATGACAATTTCCGGTCAGCCTCTTTTTTATCTGCATAGCCGGCAAAATAATCCTTCAGCAACTCATTCTCCGGAGCCACCTCATAGGCTTCCTCCAGCAAAGGCAGAAAAGCCTGTGCTTGCTTTAAGATTGAGGTATCCAACGGATTCACATACCCGTGTGAGTAAGGAGCCTTCTGCCATGTATTCCAAATGATAAAGCGTATATCCTCCAGGTTTACCTCTCCCTTTATATAATCTTTTCCCGTGGGATAGAATGGAAAACACCTGCCATACAAACGGGTATGAGCTGTGGTAAATCCCAGCCACAATCCCAGGCCGGAAATTATGTCTTCCAGATAAGCCGCCACATACAAACTTAAATTCTTGCGAAACGTCTCAGGCAATTCCTCCAAATAACAAGCCGCATAAAGTTTGTTAGCCAACTCCACAAAAAACGTATCTGAAGAACAAACTGTCGTATACGGATGGATAGCTAGCCAGTCGTTCAAATAAATCACATTCTTTTTCATATATATTCGCTCATTTGAATAATCAGTTTCGAGTAAAAAGCGTCACAAGCAGCGAAATCAGCGTCAGACCAATTCCTACACAGACCACTCCTGTCCAGCCCCAAGCGTGCCAGAAAGTACCGGCCAGAAAAGTTCCCAGTGAACCACCCACAAAATAAGTCGTCATAAAGATGGTATTCACCCGGTTAGTTGCCTTGGGAGCCTGCGACAATGCACAAGTTTGATTACCTATCTGCACACATTGCATACCGATATCTATCACAACAATTCCCACAATAAAGCCTAAATAAGAATTCTGGAAAATGAACATGATTATCCAGGCTGCAATGATGAGCGAACAGCCAACAAAAGTGAAAAACCGCACTCCAAACTTATGTACCAGACTCCCGACAAAAGAAGCCGTCAATGCACCAGCCACTCCACACAATCCCAGCATACCGATGATATTGTTTCCTGCATAAAATGGTTCCCCACTCAACTTGAAGGCCAGGCACGCCCATAACGCCAGGAAGCTACCAAAGCATAATCCGGCACGAGTAGATACCAGACGAATGGTAGAATTGTCCCTGTATAGCGTAAAAAGCGATTTCATCAGTCCTTTGTACGTACCCTTGAAATTTAGCGGCATATCCGGCAACACCCGAACCACCACAAAAATACAAAGCAACATGATGACGGCTGCAATATAATACATCGTACGCCATCCCCAGTATTCGCCTACAAAACCGCTGATTACCCGTGAACCCAAAATTCCGGTCAGCAGGCCGCTGACCATCATCCCCACATTGCGCGCCTTATTCTGAGGCAGCGAAAACTGTGCAGCAATCGGAATAAAAATCTGTGGCATGACCGAACAAATCCCTGTCACCAGTGAAGCCAGCAAGATGTAAAACACATTCACCGACATGGCAATGCTACAGGTCGCCACCGATAACAAGAGAAAGTTAATAACAATGATATTTTTCCGCTTGTACAAATCCCCCAAAGGGATAATAAACAACAACCCCAGCGCATACCCAATCTGTGTGGTCATAGGTATCAGATTGGCTGTAAACTCCGAGATTTCCAAATCTTCACTGATACGATTCAGCAACGGCTGATTATAATACAGATTCGCCACTGAAAGTCCTGATATAATGGCCAGTATCCATAGCAGCGAAGCCGGAATTCCTCTATTTTCTTCCAATTTTTGTTTCATATTGACAAACTCTTACTTTCATTCTACAAAAATAGACAAAAAAACAAATGTCCATAATAAAATCAACCACAAAGCAAAATGAAAATAAATTCAGGATTCATACAATAACCTTGTCAGATTCTTCTTTCACCAGTCCATAAATTACAAACTTATTACATATTACCTGAATTATTCAACTTACACAAAATCAAGCAAAAAGGAATCTTCCATTTTACAATTTCTATCCGACAGAAAAATAAAAAAGTTAATTATTAACTACCTATTTTGTTAAATCGACCGCTACCCCATTCTTCGTTGAAAAGATTTTTTAACTTTGCAATAGAAAAAAGCTAGTAATACAAAAAGATTCAACGAACTTAACTACAAAGTATTAGGCGAACAAAAACGTGAAAATAGATTTACAATTTATTTAATTAAAAATTATGGTACATCATTCCAAATTCCTGTATTCCGCATTAGTCATTTCAGCTATGGCTGTCAGTGTAAATGCTCAGGTAACAACTTCTGCTATCAGCGGAAAAGTTTTAGATGAAACCAAAGCCCCGGTTATCGGTGCTACAGTGGTAGCTATCCACGAACCGTCAGGAACTCTCTACGGTGCAGTAACAAACGTAGACGGACGTTACACCATCCAAGGTATGCGTACCGGTGGTCCCTACAAAATTGAAATCTCATACGTAGGTTACAACAAAACTGCATTTACAGGTATTTCACTTGAACTGGGTAACACACTCAGCCTGAATGCCGAAATGAAACCAAGTTCAGAACTGTTGGACGAGGTCGTAGTCGTAGCCGATGCAAAAGCGAATGCCGGAGCTGCACACAACTTCTCTACACAGAAAATCGAAAACACTCCGACAGTTGACCGTAACGTGTACGACATCGTGAAGAACATGCCGATGGCCATGACTTCAAAGAACGGAGGTATCACATTCGCCGGTTCAAACAACCGTTACAACAGCTTCCAAATTGACGGTACAGTAAGTAACGACGTGTTTGGTTTGTCAGCATCTGGAACTAACGGTGGCCAGACAGGTGCCAACCCGATTTCGATGGATGCCATCCAGGAAATTCAGGTAGTCGTTGCTCCTTTCGACGTACGTCAGAGCGGATTTACCGGAGGTGGTATCAATGCCATTACCAAGCAGGGTACTAACACCACTCACGGTTCGGCTTACACTTACTTCAATAACCACAACATGTATGGCAAATACAGTGCCGTACGCGGTTATGAAAAATCTCCGCTCACTCAGCAGTACACTCGTACTTATGGTGGAACATTGGGCGGTGCCATCGTAAAAGACAAATTGTTCTACTTTGTAAGCGCAGAAGCGAAGAAAGAATCTTATCCTTCAAGCGTATATCCTGGTTACACAGATAGCTATATTACCAACGATGTAGCCAAACAGATTGCTGACCAATATCAGAAACTGACAGGTATTCAGGATGGATACGGACAACGCGACATTGAAAGTAAATCATTTGGGCTGTTAGCTCGTATTGACTGGAACATCAACCAGAACCACAAATTAGCCCTGCGTTACCAGCACAATAACTCATACGATGACAATTACGGAGTGAAATCAGATACTTACTTCTTCACGAACAGTGGTTACCGTATGAACAACAAAACAAATTCTATCGTAGCAGAGTTAAACTCTCACTTAGGACAGAATTTGTACAACGAATTACGTGCTTCAGCCAGCTTTATTCGTGACCACCGTGATGTTGCTTACCAAGGACCAACAGTCCAAATTGAAAACATTTTAGGTGGTGACCAAAAAACAGCTATTACCGCTAACATTGGTACAGAATATTCTTCTGGTGCCAACTATTTGGATCAGGACATCTATACATTTGAAGATAACCTTTCATGGTATCTGGGAAATCATACTCTGACATTCGGTACACACAATGAAATCTACCGCATGAAAAACCTGTTTATCCAAGCAGTAAATGGTTCTTGGTACTATGCCGATTTACAGCGATTCATGGATGACCAGCCTTACAAATACATTTATAAATACACCGACCCAGAATTGACTGGAGGTGATACACAATGGGCTCCAGCCATGAAATCAGGACAATTTGGTTTCTATGCACAGGATAAATGGGATGTCAGCAACAACTTCAACCTGACGTATGGTCTGCGTATTGACATTCCGGTAGTATTTAATAATCCTACTGAGAACCCGACATTTAACGAATATGCTGCACAAAAAGGTTTTGGCGTACGCGTAGGAGAAAATCCAAGTGCTAAAGTATTGTTCTCACCGCGTGTAGGTTTCCGTTGGTATACCGACGACTCTCATAACACATTATTGCGTGGTGGTATAGGTATCTTTACTGGTCGCGTACCATTTGTATGGTTGTCAAATGCTTTCAATAATACTGGTATGGAAAGCAAAGGTACTACTATCAATCCTACAGATGGAAAGAATCCTACACATACAGCTCCTTCATTAGGACAATACGCCAATGACCCGATGGGAGCAGCCAACTCTTTAAATGGAGCATTTAGCCCTGATATCGTAACTGTTTCTAAAGACTTCAAATATCCGCAGGTATTCCGTGCAAATCTTGCATTGGAACAGATGTTGCCAGGTGACGTAAAAATGACGTTGGAAGGTATCTATTCAAAGACTATGAACAATGTGTTCTTTGAAAACCTTGCATTAACAAATGAAGGTGTAAGATACGCCATCCCAGGAGTCGAAGCTTCTGCAGTTCCTTTATATTCTGTAGATAGAAGTTATAACAGCATTATCAACTTAAGAAATACAAACAAAGGATATACATACGCGGTATCTGCCATGTTAGAAAAACATTTTAACTTTGGCTTAGATATGTCTGCATCTTATACCTTTGGACATGCAAAATCAGTTAATGATGGTACAAGTTCTGTAGCTTCTTCTAACTGGAAATATAACTATTCTGTAGACACAAATTCTGAAAACGAACTTGGTTTCTCTAAATTTGACATTCCTCACCGTGTAATGGTTCAAGCTTCTTACAATAGTCCGAAATACTGGAACGGCTGGACAAGCACTACAATTTCTGTTATCTATAATGGATTCTCTGGAAGCCGCTATAGTCTGACAATGAATGAAAAATCAGACTTTAATAATGACGGACAGAAAGGAAATTCATTACTTTATATCCCGACAGATGATGAATTAAATAAAATGACATTCATTGACAATGTGGATAAAGAAACAGGAAAAGTCATCATGACTGCAGCAGAAAGCCGCGCTGCCTTCAAACAATGGATTGAGAACGACAGCTATGCTAAGAACCACAGAGGACAATTCGCTGAACGTAATTCAAATCTGAGCAAATGGGAGCATGAAATTGATTTGCATCTGGCACAAACCATTTACAATATTCAGGGTATGGGCAAACTGGAATTTACATTCGATATCATTAACTTTGCCAATATGCTGAACAAGAAATGGGGTGCAAGCTATGAGTCTGCTTACAACCTTTCTCCATTGACTCTTCAACAAATTGTGGATGAAACACCACAATATACTTACAACAAAGCTGAAATCCAGAAGAGTGACATCAGCTCACGCTGGCACTGCCAGGTGGGTGTAAGACTGACTTTCTAATGAAAGACTAACCCTTTACATAAAAGGTGTATTGCCCACGAAAGAACGGCAATACACCTTTCTTTTTTTATCACCTCTAACAATAACCAGACTTATGAAAAAAATTATCTCGCTGTGTATGATGTGGTGCATCTGCCTCTCTATCTGGGCCGGAAAGCACTATACTGTCATTGTATCTCTCGACGGGTTCCGCTGGGACTACCCGCAAATGTACGACACACCGTTCTTCGACCGGATGGCTCGCGAAGGCGTAAAGGCCACCATGATTCCATCGTTCCCCTCGAAAACCTTCCCCAACCATTACACCATTGCTACGGGATTGGTGCCCGATCATCATGGTATCGTAGCCAATACGTTCTGGGACCCGCAGCGCCAGGAACTTTACAAGATGAGTAACCTGAAAACCCGCAACGATGCGTCTTATTATGGTGGAGAACCTATCTGGATTACCGCACAGAAACAGGGCATCAAGACGGGAAACATCTATTGGGTAGGCTCTGACATTGCCGTAAAAGGACAGCACCCCACCTACTATCACGTGTACGACCAGAAACCCCGGCTCACCCAGACAGAGCGTGTGGCAGAGGCACTGAGAATGCTGAAGCTGCCGGAGGAAGAACGCCCCCAGCTGGTTATGATTTATTTCGAGGATTCAGATACCTACGGCCACACTTATAGTCCGCACAGCAAGGAAACACGCCGCTGCGTGGAAAAGCTGGATGCTCTCATGAAATACTTATGGGAAGGACTTCAAAGCTTGCCTTTCGGAAAGGACATCAACCTGATTGTGACGTCCGACCACGGAATGGCGACTGTCAGCGCAGACCGCTTTGTGCCTATCAAGCATCTGCTGAACGAAAAATGGTATTCCTTGATTGACGGAAATCTTCCGGCACAGATTTATACGAAACCGGAATACCGCGATTCCGTGTATCAGGCACTACAGGGACTGAATCACGTACGGGTATGGAAAAAAGAAGATATTCCTGCTTATTTGAACTATGGAAGCAACCCGCGTGTGGGCGACATCATTGTGCTGCCTGATTTAGGCTGGCTGGTGGAGGAAGGCAACAAGACGCTGCCAGGTGCCCATGGATTCGACCCAACCTACGACGATATGCAGGTGATGTTCCGGGCATGCGGACCGGATTTCAAGAAAGGATACGAAGCCCCGAAGTTCCGGAATGTATCGATTTATTCCTTACTGGCCCGTCTGCTCCACATCACTCCAGAGAAGACGGACGGATGCCTGGAAGAGGTTGAAAATATGTTGATTCAGTGATATTCACAACATTTTTCGGGAATAAAAAGAATTGAATGCATTCATTTTATTAGACCAGTTTACATTTTTCACAACTTTCATCAAAGGGTTTCACACTTCAAAAATTTAATCACCCTAAAATGTTAAAAAAGCATTTTACCAATAAACCACGAGAGGGATTCATTGTCTTAAAGCCGTAAGTGCACTGAAAATGATTATTCACTTTTAAATTTTGACCACAATGAAAACAACTCGTTTATTATCTACATTGATTCTTACCGTATGTTTAGGTTTTGGAAGTGTAATGGCACAAAATGCTGCACGTCAGGTTTGTCCGGAAAAAGTCGAAAGACCTTGCAAGGTAAAACTCACTCCGGAACAACGCATGGAGGCACAGGCTCAACGCATGGGAAAACAACTGATGCTGGACGATGCCAAATTAGCTCAGTTTACTTCTCTCTACAAAGAATACCTGACTGCCTTGAAAGAATGCCGTCCGGCCACAAAAGAAAATAAAGTAAAACCGTGCGAACGTACTGACGCGCAGATTCAGCAGGACATCGAACAGCGCTTTGAAGTTCGTCAGAAAGTGCTCGATACCCAGAAAAAGTACTATGCTTCATTCAAGAAAATACTGAATGCCCGCCAGCTGGAAAAGGTATTCAGCATGCCTCGCCCGGGAAAAATGCACAAAGGAAACTTTCCGATGAGACATGGGAAAATGGGTAAGCCGGGAAAGATGCCCGCTCCGGGATGTCCGAATGCATGTCCGGCATGTCCTCAGGCTCCTAACAAATAACTTACTATAATTATCACTAACCGCAAAAGCGCGGAACTCTCACGGTGTCGGGAGACACTGAAGAGTTCCGCGCTTCTTTTATGTATGCTTTCCGTAAAGGAAAGTGATATTAGTTTTTCTGCTGCATCATGTGGCGGGCATAGAACCACACCACTACATAGCCGACGAAAGGTACGATGAATGCCCAGTGCATATCGGCATAATCGCCCACCAGTCCCATGAGTACCGGACCTACGGCACCGCCCACCGGCGACATCATCAGGAAAGAAGAGGCACGCTTCGTATGGCTGCCCAAACCTTTCAGGGAGAGAGCAAAAATAGTGGGGAACATAATGGCTTCGAAGGCATAGCCGCAAAGCAGGGCTACGAACGACACGAAGCCTAAATCCAAAATCACCAGCAGCGTAGTGATAACCGTTCCCGTGGCACACCAGAAGAGCATCTTCTCGGCACGGATGCGGCGCATAATCCAACTCCCCACGAAACGTCCCACCATGAACAGTCCCAATCCGCCGAACGAAAGTACCAGCGAGGCATCGCGGGCATTCATCCAACCGACCTCCGTCACGTAGTTGATAAAGAAACTATTGATGGAAATCTCAGATACCTCGTAGGCAAACAGCGCTACCAGTCCGAACACAAAAAGCTTATGCGCCCACAGACCTACGCGATGACCTTCGCTATCCACTTCCTCCTCATGAGGAATTTCCGGCAGACGTACGCGCATAAAGGCCAATGCGACCAGCAGGACAATTACTCCCATCACCGCATACGGAAGAGCCACATTACCACTAGCTCCTTTCTCTTCATCCGAGAAAAGCAAGAGGCCGGCCAAAATCGGTGCAAAGATACATCCCAATCCGTTGAATGACTGGGCAAAGTTTAATCGGCTGGCAGCCGTTTCCCGTACTCCTAACTCGGTTACATATGGATTAGCAGCCGTTTCCAGGAAGGTCAGTCCGCACCCGATGACGAATAACGAGAACAGGAACATATTGAACGAAGCTATATATTGTCCGGGAATGAACAGCAACGAGCCTATTCCGTAGAGCAACAAACCAAGCACCACGCCCTTACGGTATCCGTGACGGTTGATAAACAATCCAGCCGGAATGGCCATGATGAAATATCCCATGTACATCGTGGCCTGAATCATGGCTGAATGGGTACGGGTAATGGTAAGCAGCTCCTGGAAATGCTTGTTCAGCACGTCCAGAATGGCATGAGCAAATCCCCACAGGAAAAAGAGGGACGTAATCAGTACAAAGGGGAACAGGTATTGGCGTTCCACCAGGGCAATTCCTTTTTTCTTCATCCGTGCCCCTCCTTTATACATACGACAAGAGTTCCGGCAAATCGGTGATGATTACATCCGGAAGTGTTTCATCTATTTCTTCGTTGCCCCAGCCTTCACCTTTCAGCCAGGCCACCTTGCAACCCACGGTTTTTGCGGGTACCACGTCCTTGGAAAAAGAATCACCTACCACCAGCACATTCTCGGCAGGCAGTCCCATGGCTTCCACGCCCAGGCGATAGATGGCAGGATCGGGCTTGCGCACACCCACTACCGACGATTCGATGATGTCGGCAAAGAAATCAAACAAACCGAAGTCTTTCAGAATGGTCTGGATATTTCCATAGAAATTGGATACCAGCACCAGCTTGTAACGTTCAGAAAGTGCCTTCACTACGGGACGGGTACGTTCCAGCACATTCAGCACATAACGGTAACAGCTGTCGGCCACTTTCTCAGCGTAGTTTTCCCGACGGGCTTCTTCTCCGTCCAGTTTGCCTTGTTCCACCAGATACTTCACCTGAATATCGGTCTTGATGCGCAACACATCGTGGAAGTTATGCTCCGGCTTGACCAATGGCACACGGGCCAGCGTACGTTCTCCATGCACGTATGCCTCGCGGAAACTTGCCTTGTCAACCGGCACCTGAAACTCTTCATACTTGCTCCACAATACTTCCGCCCAATGACGGCTGTTCGTATCAATTGTGCCTCCGTAATCAAAGATTACGCCTTTTACATCTGTCAGTTTACTCATCTTTAGTCTTATTTGGGGTGCCGTTGCCAACCTTCATCAGCAACACGCCAATTACAATCCATATCAATTCACGCACACGGGTAATCAGTCCCGTATAGATGCCAAACGCACTCGGAATGGCCAATCCGCCTACCGCCAGCGCAAATCCTCCCTCGCGCGCCCCAAGCTGCATGGGCGAGAAGAAGAACAGGTTGGCAAACAAGGAAGTGAAGGCCATAATCAGGATACAAGCCAAGAAGCTCACATGGTCGGTCAGAATGTTCAGGATAAAGAACACTTCGGCACAACCTACTATACGTGCCATGAACTCCAGTCCCAGTGCTACATAAAACGTACTTTTCCGTTGCTTGTGCAATTCGGCAATCTGTGCGTCTACCCGCTCCAATGTTTCTCTCTTTTCGGTCAGGAAACGGCTGGCCCAGCGCTTCACATAAGGCACGTGACACAACAGCTTGAACGTGCGCACCGCCATCCCGTTGCGGTATCCTTTCATAAAGAAATAAATGGCCAGCAGGCAGACAAACACCACTACCGCCAGCATGATGCCCAGTCCCCAGTTCATCGGCTCAAAAATCACAAAGAGCACCGCCGATACCAGCCAGAACCAAAAATGAGAGAAAATATGCATCATCACATAAAGAATAACCGATGAGGTAGCCTTGCTGGCACCTACATAAGGCGTAAGCTCCATGATGCGGTATGGCTCACCGCCCATCAGCCCCACCGGAGTGGCATAGTTCAGGGCAAAACCGGATACGGTCAGCTTATAGACCTTCCAGAAGGGCACCTTGGCATGTTTCCCGTCGCGGATAATGACATACCATGACCAGGCATTCAGATAATAGATGAACACCCACAGAAGAATCACGGCCGGAAACCACACTCCTGCCTTGCGCAAGTTCTGCCACAGCTCCTGATAGTCCATATCGAACGTGCAGAGCATGACCACAATGGCAAAGATGCCGAAAAACCAGAATATATTCCGAAACTTTTCCTTCATCACTTGGCGTATTTATGGTAAAGGAAAGCGCACAAGGCTTCATGACGACGACGCATGTACACAAACAGGCTGGTCATCACCACTATCTCGAAAATGAAATACAACCACGGCTCTCTTATAAGCAGGCTGATGTAAAGAGCTATCGCGCGGGTATTGAATGTCAGGATGTTGGTGTACTTCATCAACGGCAAGCTCAAGGCACGGAACTCATCGCGCAACTCCTGAGGAATGTTGTCACCGTAACGTTCCTGCACAAAGGAGTAAAAACGCTGGAAATTGGGAGTCATCTGTTCCTGCTTGCGGGTATAGTTGCCATAGAAATACAGGAAGGCCTTCCACCAGAAATTACCTTTCCACGGCAGACTATGGAAAATCTCACGTTGCTGCTTGAAATTATCCAGCTCACTACCCGCCTTTCCCTTCAGAAAGAACAAGTGGATGTTACGGTAATAATCGGCCAGCGTGCATTGCTTACTATGGCACACTGTACCAGAGAAGCAGGCTATCAGCCAGATATAAATGCTCCAGGTCTGTCCGGAAGCCTCTCCCAGATGAAAAGGAAGCGGCTGGTTCATCAGGCGCAGACAGATGGCGACATAGATGGTGAAGAACCAAAGGTCGCCGGCAAATCCGTCGAGCATACGTCCCCAGCGGGTTTTCTTGCCGGTCATACGTGCCAGCTGCCCGTCGCAGCTATCATAATGGTTGGCCCACATCAGCAGGAAAATACCAATCAGCGTGTGCGTCATGTCGGGATAGTAAAACATCACTCCTGCCGTTACTCCTAAAATGATGGACAAGATGGTCACTACATTAGGATGTACCCCGAAACGCTGGAAAAACAACGCCCACACATAACCTATCGGGCGATTGAAATGGATGTCCAGAAACTCTTCTGTATCCATGGACTTGAAAGAAGCCTCTACTCCTTTTTTCTCCGTACTCATTATTTTTCTAATTTGTGGATAATACGATTATAGATACACTTGGCAATTTTCAATCCGGCTTCTTCACGGCAACGGGCAAAGCTGGGCCAGTCGTTGAAGTCGATGATGCGGATTTCACCGGTAGCCGATACCACACAGTCGCCTCCGTATACAGGTACATTCAGTACCTCGGCTGCCTTGTTGGCGTATGCCTGAAGCTGCTTGACATCGAACGGGAAACCTCTCGTGGCTCCGTTGATGGCTTCCAGTCCGAACTTGCTGTGTGACTGTTCCGTAGGATAGAAGGTATAAAAGAAATCCGTTCCCTGTACCCCGTAGAACTTCACCAGATCTCCCACCAGGTGTTCGTTGACTACTGCCACCGGAATGTTTCGTTTCCGAAAATCGGCCATCACCACTTCTGCCTCTTCCCGGCATTCCACGTACACCACGTCTTCTTTCACCATGGCATGCGAATTGCCTCGCTTAATCCAACATGGGAACACGGAAGGAGTAAACTTTTCGTCAGTAGAAATAATGAAGCTCCGGGGATGTGGCACTTCATTTGCCACCAGCAACTCCGTCATCTGCTGACGGACACAGTTATCAATGCCATACGCAGAGTTCACCACCAAAGCACCCTCGTCCTCCAGTTTTTTCAACCGCTCAATGGTGGCGCGATCGCGAGCCATGTCGAAAATAAACTCACCCTCTATGTTCTGAGCAACAAATTCCTTTTCCGGATAAATTGTCACCTCACACCCCATTCTCTCCAATGCTTCTGCCGCAAGCCGAAGGATTGCCGCATCATTGTCTACGTGATTCGGGGAATATTCATTACCACGGCTCACACCGACTACCCGAATCTTCTCTCCTCTTTTACACATTCTATCTTGTTATTCTTATTTCTAGATTTTACGCAAAAAATCAATATTGGTTATTTTGTTTTTAATCTTGTCCGTTCAAAAAAGCCTCTGCTTTTACAATGTCTCCCGCATGGTCCACATCCAAAATCTTTGAGAAAGGATAAGCTTTGAGCCGAAGGCCATCGGCTACCAGCTGACGCTGAAAATTACGCATGCGCGACATGCCCTGCGCCATACATTTCTCCAATGTCACGATTGAGTTGGGCGACAGGCAATAGATTCCCCCTGAAATGTAACGCGTATCAGGCTGCAAGGTATCATAGAAACCGGTAATATTGCGGTCTTCGTCCGTACCGATATACAACGGCTTTTCGTCATCAATGTAATCCGTCACGGCCATCATGCCATCCCCTTCAAACGCCTTGAAAGCATCAATAAAGCGTGAAAACTCCTCTTCCCGGAAAATCGTGTCGACCGTAGTCAGGCAGAAACGGTCGTCCTTCAGGTAACGGCTCAGTTCGTAAAAACTGTGCATGGAACTGGGCGTCGTCTTGACAATAACCCGCAAAGGCACTTCCGATGTTTTTTCCAGCTTGCTCAGGTGTTCCTTTGTCAAAGCCACCTCATTGTTGATAATGACCACCACTTCTTCTGCTCCGTTCTTCGCAAAGATGTGAATCAAACGGTCAATCATGGCCATACCGTTCAGTTGCACCAGCGGTTTGGGCAACTGAACTCCTTCTTGTGCCAGCCGGGAACCTTCCCCGGCTGATATGATTGCAAACTTCATGTTATTCCTCTTCTATACTGTCTAATTTCAGTTTATCACTGTCATCTCGTTTCTCATAATACTGCTTGCGCAACGGACGGGCACTGATTTCTTTTTCCCAAGCACGGTTGCGGAACACATCCATGGCCACGTACACTGCCTGACGGAAAGAATCTTCCGAAGCAATGCCTTTTCCGGCAATATCGTATGCCGTACCGTGAGCAGGCGAAGTACGTACGATAGGCAGACCGGCAGTGAAATTCACTCCTTCATCCATGGCCAGTGCCTTGAACGGAGCCAGTCCCTGGTCATGATACATGGCCAGAATACCGTCGAAATGCGTATAATTGCCTGAGCCCATGAAACCATCGGCAGGATACGGCCCGAAGCACTGCACACCGCGAGCTATCATCTCTTTCATGGCCGGAATAATCACTTCCTGCTCTTCCGTTCCCAGCAGTCCGTTGTCTCCCGCATGAGGATTCAGTGAGAACACGGCAATACGCGGATTGTCGATGCCGAAATCTTTCTTCAGCGAACGATGGAAAATCTCCATCTTTTCCATAATCAGTTCTTTGGTCAGTTCACCGGCAATGTCACGCACGGGTACATGGCCAGTCACCAGTGCCACACGGAAATCACCTTTCAGCAGAATCATCAAGGCCTTCTGTCCTTCACCTGCACGCTCTTCAATGTATTCCGTATGTCCCGGGAAATGGAACGCATCCGACTGAATGGTATGCTTGTTGATAGGAGCTGTCACCAGCACATCAAACAAGCCTTCCCGGTAATCGGCCAAAGCTCTTTCCAGTGCAGCCAGTGCCGCCTTTCCGGCTTCGGGAGTCGGCTTGGTCAGTTCCACCTTCAATTCCTCTTCCATGCAGTTCACTACGTTCACTCTTCCGTCCTGCACCTCTTCAGCAGAATTTACAATGCTGAAACTGGTCTGTATTTCCATGGCCTTGCGATGATACGCAGCGACCTTGGGAGAACCGTACACCACCGGTGTACAAAGTTCCAGCATGGTGGGGTCAGAGAAAGTCTTCAATATCACTTCATAGCCTACCCCGTTTATATCTCCATGAGTGATTCCCACTCTAATTTTACGATTTTCCATATTTATTGCTTATTCTGTTCAGCTTCTTGTTTGACTTGTTCTTCCGAAATGGAATTATCTACCGGAATCTCCGACACTTCTTTTTCTGAAGGAAGCTTCAGCGTATACAACGCCGCGTTCAGCTTGCGAATCTGGTCACGTTTCAGCTTGCCCGGATTATAGACAAAACCTTCCACCACGATAACCCGTGCATTGTCACGGTCTACCCGCACATGCGATACAAACGGGCCGCCCATGGCATCGTTCTTCATTTCCCACAATCCACGGGCCTCGAATGCATAATCTCCCTTCACGGCAATGTTGCGCGTCTCTACAAAGATAGAATCGGCTGTTTCCATGTACATGCCTTCACGCGCACCCGGCAGGTTGACTTTCATCACGGAGTCACGTTTATGAATGAAATACTCTTTGGTAAACGTATCGTGGTCACGGAACGGATAGGCATACATCACAAAGTTCAGGTCATTCAAGTTGCTCGAAGCCCACAGGAAATCCTTACCCTGCTTGTAAGACTCCATTTCCACCGGCATCCAGATGTCGCAATCAAACATGCTCTGTACCTTGGCCGACAGTGTTTCATTGTGTTTTTTCTCCAGCAACTTCACCTGACGGTTCATTTCGGCACGGGTAAAGAAGTCAATAATCACCTGACCGTTTTTCGAAACATAGTCTGCAAACTCCTTCTGGTTAGGCGCCTGAATGGTCATAATCATCTGCGGAGACGAATAGGCATCACGCGTATACTTGAATTTAGGCTGCGTATAGATGTCCTGAATATCTACAATAATGATGTTACGGAACAGACGTACCGAACGGTCAAAAAAGTCAGGCCGCACACGCGAAATACGGAAAGAGCGTTCAGCCTGAGGCAATCCCGGCACATCCGTGTCCAGCACATGAAACAGTGCACTGTCCGGACTCATCCAGCATTTGTCATCGGCCACCACCATCACTTCATACGGGCGTCCGCTTGACACCGGAGTAATGATACTCTTTCCCCCGTTACGGCAGGAAGCAAGCGACAGCACCGCCAGGGCCATCCCAAGGTAAAATGTCATTCGTTTCATTATGTTTCTTGTATTAAAAGGTTTCACTTTCTTTCTCTTTTTTCTCTGCCTGCTGCTGGGCGGTAGAAAGCATGCCGCAAGCTGCAAAAATATCTTCTCCGCGTGAAGCGCGAATGGTAGCGAACAAGCCGTGCTGTGTCAGATAATCACGGAAAGCAATCATCGACTCCATATCCGTTCCTTCCAGCTCCACGTTCGGGATGGCATGGAAGCGAATCAGGTTCATACGGCAGTCCAGTCCACGGAGCAGTTTCACCAATTCCTTGGCATAAATCAGGCTGTCGTTCACCCCCTTGAACACAATGTATTCAAAAGACAGGCGGCGCTGCTTGCTGAAATCATACCGGCGAAGTATCTCCACCATCTCGGTAATGGAGAAAGCTTTTTCTGCCGGCATCAGTTCCCTGCGCTGGGAAGGGAAGGGAGAATGCAGGCTGATGGCCAGATGGCAGTCACTTTCTTCCAGGAAACGCTCCAGTCCTTTCCGAAGTCCTACGGTAGAAACCGTGATACGCTTCGGGCTCCATTTGTAGCCATAGTCGGCAGTCAGGATTTCCAAGGCACGCAACACTTCGTCCAGGTTGTCAAACGGTTCACCCATGCCCATAAATACCACGTTGGTCAGCGTATCCCGTTCCGGCACAGAATAAATCTGATTCAGAATCTGTGCAGCTGTCAGGCTGGTCGTGTATCCCTGCTTTCCGGTCATACAGAATTTGCAGTTCATCTTGCATCCCACCTGCGACGACACACACAAAGTAGCCCGGTCGTCATCGGGAATATATACGGATTCTATGTAATCACCTTCGGGCGTACAGAACAAGTATTTCACCGTTCCGTCTACCGAACGCATCTCATGCACCGGCACACTGGCTCCCACCTCGTAGTTCTCCATCAGCCGCTCACGGTTTTTGAGCGAAAGGTTTGTCATCTCTTCAATAGAGCCTACTTTCTTGTCGTACAGCCACGATGCAATCTGTCCGGCAGTAAATTTAGGCATTCCCAAATCCTGCACAATGTTCTTCAGCTCGCCCAATGTTTTACCTAATAAAGGAGTTTTTTTCGTCATAACGCTCTTTACTTCTTTCTGCCACAGGTTTTTACCCATTCCCAGTCCTCCCTTGTCAGGACTGGAGTACTCCCCCGGAAGTACTGGAGTACTGCCAAGGAAGTACTAGAGTACTTTCGAGGAAGTACTGAGACATTCCCGGTTCCTTAAACGAAAGCACTGCGCATATTCCACATATTTAGCGTACAAAGTTAGGGAAAAAATAAGATATATTGCCTATCTTTGTACGTATAAATGCATAAAAATATGAATAACCAAGTAACTTGCTTCCTTTTATACGGAAGTGATAACCAGCAGAATAAAACCATCAAAGGCCTGACGGAGAGTTCCCGAACAGACCAGATATTCCTACTAACTGACCATCCGGAGAACAAAGACATTCCCACGGAGAAATGCCATTTTCTTCCCTCTTTCTCCTTCCAGCATACCGAAGGCATCCGGCAGATGCTTGCCCTCACCCGCACCCCCTACCTCCTTATTTATACCAAGCCCCACACATTAGACATGGGCTACATGGCACTGGAACGCATGTGCGACTATTTAGCCGCACCAGAGTCGGGCATGGTCTATGCCGACCATTATCAGGTGACAGAGGGAGTACGAAAGCCTCATCCGGTCATCGACTACCAGCCGGGAAGCGTGCGCGATGACTTTGACTTCGGTTCGGTGCTGCTCTTTAAGACGGCTGCCCTGCAGGAAGCGTTCGACACCATCACCCACCAGCCCGAATACCAGTATTCTGCCTTGTATGCCGTGCGGCTGGTACTTTCACAGAAATACGAACTGACGCACATACGTGAGTTCCTTTATACCGAAATTGAAGAAGACACCCGCCTGTCGGGCGAAAAACAGTTTGACTACGTGGACCCGCGCAACCGGAGCGTACAACTGGAACGGGAAACGGCATTTACTTATTACCTGAAGAACATTCATGCCTTCCTGCCTCCGGTGGAGCGCGAAATCGATTTGTCGGAAGGCGAATTTGCATACGAAGCTTCGGTCATCATCCCCGTGCGCAACCGCATCCGTACCATTGCCGACGCCATTGAATCGGTACTGAAGCAGAAAACAGACTTCCCGTTCAACCTGATTGTCATCGACAACCATTCTACCGACGGCACCACGGAGTGCATTGACCAATACGCCGGAAACGAGAAAGTGATTCATCTCATTCCCGAACGTGACGATTTGGGCATCGGCGGATGCTGGAACCTGGGTGTGCATCACCCTCTCTGCGGACGCTTTGCCGTACAGCTCGACAGCGACGACCTGTACAGCAGTCCGTCTACCCTCCAGACCATTGTTGAGAAGTTCCGCCGGGAGCGCTGCGCCATGGTCATCGGCTCTTACCGCATGACCAACTTCCAACTGGAGACACTGCCGCCGGGCGTCATCGACCACAAGGAATGGACCGATACCAACGGACACAACAACGCCCTCCGCATCAACGGACTGGGTGCCCCGCGGGCCTTCTTCACGCCGCTGCTGCGGAAAATCCGTGTGCCGAACACCAGCTACGGCGAAGATTACGCGTTAGGATTGGCTTTCTCCCGGGAATACCGCATCGGACGTATCTACGACGTACTTTATTTGTGCCGTCGCTGGGAAGGCAATTCCGACGCGGCACTGAGCATCGAGAAACAGAACCAGAACAACAGCTACAAGGACAGCCTGCGTACCCTGGAAATACGGAAACGCCAGGCCCTGCTCCGTCACCCTCTTTCATGGGAAGATGCAGCCCCTGCGGCTTCTGCCGAAACCTTTATCCGTCACCAGCTCGACACGTGGCCACTGGCCCGCAAAAACCACGAAGCACTGGCGCACGTACAGACCCGCACACTTTCACTCGGGACGAACGACATCACTGTGCAGTTCAATCCGGCACGCGCCGTTTCCACCTGTGCCAAAGTAGACAAGGCTTCCATTGCTGCCCGCCCCTGCTTCCTCTGTCTGAGCCACAAGCCGGAAGAGCAAGAGTCTGTCCGCATCCAGCTGGACGAACCTTTCAGCCTGCGACTGAATCCCTACCCCATTCTGCCGGGACACCTCACCATCTCCACGGAAAGTCACCAGTGGCAGACATTGGCCGACAAGACTTCGCGCCGGTTGCCCGAACGCCTGGTCGACTGGCTGGAGAAGCACTTTGCCAGCGGCTACACTGTGTTCTACAACGGAGCCAAATGCGGTGCTTCTGCCCCCGACCACTTCCATTTCCAAGCCGTACGCCAGGAAGATGTGCCCCTCATCCGCCAATGGGAAAAACTGATGAGCACTGCGGTAGAAAAAGGGTTCGAACCCCTCTCCGACGCCAAGTCCTGCATTGCCTACGACATCGAAGGATACTTCTGTCCGATACGGGCCTTCATCACCCAGGGAGGACTGGCCACTGGTGTACGGCTGATTGACAGCTACTTGCACAGCCTACCCCTGCACGAAGGAGAAACCGAGCCACGCTATAATCTCTTTGCCTGGAACGACCCGCGCTACGGATTTGTCACCGTCTACATCCCGCGCACAGCCCATCGTCCACAGTGCTACACTGCCGAAGGCGACGCACAGCTGATAGTCAGTCCCGGTGCCCTCGATATGGCCGGTATCCTTGTGACGGCCCGCAAAGAAGATTTTCAAAAACTGGACGCTGACACGCTCCGCCAAATCTACCACGAAGTAACACATTAAGCATCATGAAAGAACCTGAAATTAACGTGGGCATCGTCAATGCCCTTGAAATAGCCTTTACACTCAATGCCAAGTTTCTGGCCAAAGGAGAAACCGTATCGGGCAAGCAACGCGTATCCTTCGACGAAGGAGGAATTTCCTGGAACGGAAACGTGTACCGGGAGCTGACCTTCACCCCGTTGGAAGACGATGCTTCCTTCTCACTCGAAGACGTAACCATCGGTATCAATTTCCACTGGGAACGTCAGGAAACACAAACCTTCCTCGGCACCCTGCGTCTGGTGGTCGACGAAGGAAAGATTACCGCCATCAACCAGGTGCCGGCAGAAGACTATCTGACCAGCGTCATCTCCTCCGAGATGAACGCCACTTCTTCCCTGGAGTTTCTGAAAGCCCATGCCGTCATCTCACGAAGCTGGCTTTTAGCACAGATTGAAAAGCGGAAGGCCCTCAGCAAACAAGGCAGCAACTTCTTTCCCTTCCTCAAGACCGAAACAGAATACATCCGCTGGTACGACCGCGAAGACCATACCATCTTCGACGTATGTGCCGACGACCATTGCCAGCGCTATCAGGGCATTACCCGTACCTCCAACCAGAGTGTAGTGGAGGCCGTGAAGGAAACACGCGGCCAGGTGCTCATGCACAAGCATGCCATCTGCGACGCCCGTTTCTCGAAGTGCTGCGGCGGAGTGACCGAAGAGTTCAACTACTGCTGGGAGGACAAGCATTATCCTTACCTCAGCGCCGTGCGCGACTTGGACACGGATGCCCCCCTGCCTGACCTCACCCAGGAGGAAGAAGCCGAACGATGGATACGCCAGCGTCCGGAATCTTTCTGCCACACCACCGACCCGAAAATTCTTTCACAGATACTTAACAACTACGACCAAGAGACACACGATTTCTACCGCTGGAAGGTGAGATATACACAAGCCGAACTGGCCGAACTGATTGCCACGCATACCAAGAGCGACTACGGAGAGATACTCGACCTTATCCCCGTAGAGCGTGGAAAATCGGGACGTATCAGCCGCCTGAAAATTGTAGGAACCCTGAAAACAATGACCATCGGAAAGGAACTGGAAATACGCCGCACCCTCTCTCCCACCCACCTGTTCAGCTCGGCATTCGTGGTCGACAAGGGACCGCAAGTGAACGGAGTGCCCGAATGGTTCGAACTGACCGGTGCCGGATGGGGACACGGTGTGGGACTCTGTCAAATCGGGGCTGCCGTGATGGGCGAAAAAGGATATTCCTACGACCAGATTCTGCTGCATTACTACCGGGGAGCTGAAATCCGTAAGTTATACTAAAAACGAACGACTATGCGCACACGCTCTCCCTGGTACTGGGTACCCTCACTCTACTTTGCCGAAGGACTTCCCTACGTGGCTGTCATGATTTTATCCCTGATGATGTACAAACGGATGGGCATCTCGAATACAGAGGTGGCCCTCTACACCAGCTGGCTGAACCTGCCCTGGGTCATCAAGCCCCTGTGGAGCCCGTTTATCGACCTGCTCCGCACCAAACGGTGGTGGATTGTCACGACCCAGTTGCTACTGGGTGCCGGACTGGCCGGCATTGCCTTCACCATCCCCACCAGCCATTTCTTTCAGACCACATTGGCGGTGTTCTGGCTCGTAGCCTTCAGTTCCGCCACCCACGACATCGCCGCCGACGGCTTCTACATGTTAGGCCTTACCCCGCATCAGCAAGCCTTCTTCGTGGGCATCCGCAGCACGTTCTACCGCTTTGCCACCATCGCCGGACAAGGGCTGCTCATTATGCTGGCCGGCTGGATGGAAGAAATGACCGGACGCACATCGTACGCCTGGAGCATCACCTTTTTCACGTTAGCAGGCTGCCTGCTGGCTCTGTGGCTCTACCATTCCTTCGTACTGCCCCGTCCTGACCAGGACTGCCCGTCGGTTGCCCGACAAGGAGAAGCCCGGAGCATACTGACCGACTTCCTGCTCACCTTCCGTTCCTTCTTCCAGAAAGAACAGGCGCTCACCGCCATCCTGTTCATGCTGCTTTATCGCCTGCCCGAAGCACAGTTAGCCAAGATGGGCATTCCCTTTCTGCTCGACCCGGTGGAACAAGGAGGACTCGGCATGACTACAGCACAGATAGGCTTTGCCCAAGGTACGCTCGGCATTGTCGGACTCACCTTAGGAGGCATCCTGGGAGGCATTGCCGTAGCACGCCACGGACTGCGCCGCTGGCTCTGGCCGATGGTATGGGCCATCTCCCTGCCCGATATTGTCTATGTGTACCTGAGTTACGCCCAGCCCGACAACTTAGTCATCGTGAACAGCTGCATCTTTGTGGAACAGTTCGGCTACGGATTCGGATTCACGGCCTACATGCTCTACCTTATTTATTTTGCCAACGGCACACACAAGACCTCGCATTATGCCATTTGTACCGCCTTCATGGCCTTGGGCATGATGCTGCCGGGCATGATAGCCGGCTGGATGCAAGAAACCCTAGGCTACCAGCTGTTCTTCATCTGGATTATGGTTTGCACACTGGCCACCTTCGGCGTTACCGCCCTGCTGAAAATCGATCCTGAATTCGGGAAGAAATAAAAAGACACGTTTTGTCCGGCCTTTACTTTCCGGAAAGGAAGTGCCGGACAAAACGCATAAAATTCAATACTGTATCCGACTCCTGTCCCTGAGCCGATACAAAACAGAAATGCCGCTTGAATTGCAGGCCCTCAATGTCAATCACCTGAAAGTCTCCTTCCTTCAGTTCCCTCTCCAGGGCACAGATTGACACAATACCCATACTGTTGCTGCACCGCAAGAACGACTTGATACCTTCCGTACTGCCTAAGTGCATCCGCACGTTCAGCGAAGAAAGCTTCAGTCCCTGCTCTGCCAATACCATCTCAATGGCATCCAGCGTGCCGGACCCCCGTTCACGAAGTACCAGCGGCACACTGACAAACTCCTCCAGCGTCAGTTCCTCCTTTCCGGCCCAGTGGCCGCGCGGACAAACTACCGGTACCAGTTCATCGCACAAAAACGGGTCGTAGCGCAGGCTGGGCAGGCGGAACACTCCCTCCACCATACCCACGTCAATGGTATGCTCCTGCAAAGCCTTCTCCACATTGCGCGAATTGGTGTCCATCAATGACACACTCATCTTGGGATAACGCTCCGTAAAAGCAGCCAGCACAGGCGGAAGCACATACTGTGAGATTGTCGTACTGGCCCCTAACCGTAACTCTCCCGCATACTCATTGTTCAACTGGTGCATGTCGTACTCCAGCTTGCGGTAATCGTCCAAAATCCGTTCGCAGTGCTCCATCAGCAGCTTTCCGGCCTCAGTGAGCGAAATGGAATTTCCCTTCCGGTCGAACAGACGCACCCCATAGAGACTCTCCAGTTCCCTAACATGCTTGGTCACTGCCGGCTGACTCACAAACAACTCCTGCGAAGCCTTGGTAAAACTAAGGTTTCGTGCCACACTATAGAAAGCTTTCAAACGGAAATCGGACATATTTCCACAAAATTAAAGTTCCTCTGCCCGGATGCCCAACGACTGAAGAATGGCAAATCCTAACATTTCAAAGGAATATTCATAATCGTGTGCCGGAGGATTCATGCCGAACACCGTCACACCATCTTTTCCCTTTATCTTTACCGCCAGCCGCTCCACAGCTTCTCCATATTCCCCTTCATCGGGCACCAGCATGATTCGGCGTGCATCTTTCGATTCGGTCAGCAGTTGCAATGATTCCGTAAACAAGTCCTCCCGACGGGCCATATCCGAAGGCTGGAAAGCATAAAGCGCAAACTCGCCCAGGCGGCTCTGGAATGCCATGCCGTGAACCTCTTTTTCCAAATCGGAAGGAAGGCAGAAATTCATCCGGCTATGCTCCGCATCATACACAAAAATTACCTGTATCTCATTCTTGCCCGGTTCAATTCCCGCATCCAAAGCCAGACACTCCAGCAACACGGCCAAATCAGCCTTAGGCAGTTCGCGACCTACCAGCGGTGCAAAATGTGCCGCCATATCCTTCCCCACACGGTCAAGGAAAGCTGCATCAATTAAAATTACATCAGAAGCAAAGGGTATTTTCTTTTCCATATTAGTTAATGTGTTTCTATTTATACTTGTTTCCAGTCGCTGATAGTTCCCGTTTCGGAAGAGAACACGGCACCTACCTTATACAACTTACGGTTGTCGGCCGCATATTCGCGGGCATAACCTTTTTCCTCTATCTGCTGCAAGGCCTCAGAGGCTGTACCGTCCAGCTTGAACTCAAAGATATAGACATGCTGCGGAGTCTCCACCACACAGTCCACACGGCCCTGGCTCTGCACCTTCTCCGTGTAGACCGTATAGACACTCAGCAGGCGAAGAAGAAGGTAGAAAGTATAGTGGAAGTAGCGTTCACGCTCCCGCTCGTTCTCCTTGCGACGCATCGTGTAAGGTATGCTTGCCAGGAACGAGGTCAGGCCCGTGCGGAAATCATCCAGCTTACCGCCCTCCAGCTGATAGGCCGCATTATTTACCCACGAGTAAATACTTTCTCTCGTATTGAAGTAGCTGGAAGCAACCAACGAAAGAAAACCTTTTTTCACCTCATCATTAGGATAATCCAGCAGGAACATGTTCCGACGCAAATCAAACTTCTTTATTGTAAGATAGCCACTCTGATAAATCATCGGCAAGGGCTGCTCTACATTCGCCTTGTAGTCGATGAATTCTTCCGGGAAATAGAATTTGCCCGTTATTTCATCCATGTTCTCATTCGTATGCGAAAGCAGGCGGATAAGGTAAGTAGGCGTACCGCTTTTGAACCAGTAGTCGGAAATATCAAGTGTTGCAAAAGCATTCAGCAGGCTGAACGGATTATAGATATCCGTCATGTTTTTACTGAAATGATAACCGTCATACTGGGCTTTCAGCCGGTTTCTCATCTCTTCGTAAGAACACTGGTAAACTTCCGCCATGCTTTCCATCGGTTCACGGAAAGTGACGTCAAGCTCCTCCTGCGTGATGCCGCAAAGCGTCTCGTACCTGCCGTGCATACTGATGTCGAAAGGCTGGTTGAAACCGCTGAACACGCTCACCTGAGAGAATTTCGTCACACCCGTAAGGAAAACGAACTGAAGATGCTCGTCCGCACCCTTGAACAAGGAATAGAAACTTTTCAGGATATTCCGGTGCTCCTCCTCCAGACTCTTGTCCACATCCAGCACGTCCAGTATCGGCTTGTCATATTCATCCACCAGTACCACCGCCCGAAGACCAGTCTGTTCGTGAGCTTTTGCAAGAATCTTCTTGAAGCGGAATCCGAGATTTACATCCATGGAACCGTCTTCCATTCCATAGTCCTTCTCCCAGACGGACATATAACTTGCAATGGCATCCCTCAATGAGCCGGGACAGGTATATTCGCCCCCATTGAAATCCATGTGAAATACCGGATACATCTTCCAGTCCTTCTCCAGACTGTCAATTTTCAAGCCCCTGAACAGCTCCTTACGCCCTAAAAAATAGTTCTTCAGCGTAGAAACCAACAGACTCTTCCCGAAACGTCGCGGACGGCTCAGAAAGTAAATAGAACCTTCCTTGGCAAGAGAATAGACCATATCCGTCTTGTCCACATACACATAACCGTCTTCGATAATCCGGTCAAAACTCTGTATTCCAATTGGGTATTTCATAAATGAACTATTAATAATGAATCATGGATTTGTTACATATCTTTCCTTTGCAGGTTCTTTTCCATCTTCTTGTCGTATGCCTGTTCTCTGGGCACCAGATAGAGAAACATTACACAGTCATCCACTATCTGTACATGATAGCTGAAGAAGGCACGGTAACTACCTTTTCAAACTCCTTTGAAAATTCAACCCTCATTTCTCAACCGCTCCAAGCCAGTCCATAAATTCCTTGCGCTCGTTCTTATCCAGCTTGACCTTTCCGTCCGGGTAATTCTCGGTCATATAGCGGTAAGCTTCGCTGTCATCGTATTCTTCGGCTGTCTTGTCGAGCAGGTTTTCTATCAACTTCTTCAGATTCGTACCCTGGCGTGCTGCCATGACCGAAAGAACCTTGAAAGTGTCCTCTTTCAGGTCGATAATCTTTTTCTTATATGTTACTGTTGCTTCCATTATTCCTCCTTTTCTACAAATATATAAAATATATATGATATATATTGTATAGATAGTATTTTTTATTTTGAGCTTTACCCTGCAATCCCTAACGCTATATATGCAAAAGCAAGAAGCCCCCGGCACTGCCGAAGGCTTCTTTTTTATTCTTTTATCTCACTTTTCAATAACCGCAGATACAACTGTTATACTTCGGTTATCTTCCGTTGCGGGCGGAACTTTTCCCGCCCGACGGTTTACTGTTCCTTCTTCAAGGCAGGCAGGCTGTTGCCGTCTTTAAGTTCGTACTGCCAGCCTTTACCGCTCAGGGCGGCGTTCATGGCGGCGACGGCCGTCTGCCAGGTGACGGTCATGCCGTCCACCTTCGTGGCTCCGCCGTTGTCATTGTCGGGGAGGCCGCTCCAGTAGCAGGCGGTCAGGGTGCCATAGTTTTCTCCCACTGCGCCGCCTACATGGATGGTGCCGCTACCTTTACCGCTGACGTTGCCCGCGGCATAGCAGGCAGTCAGGGTACTGTTTCCTCCGTTGGATCCCACCACACCACCGGCCCTGGCTTGGCTTGGACCGTCATTTTCAACGGTCACGTCGCCCGTGGCATAGCAGCCGGTCAGGAGGGCAACATCATTCGTTTCTCCCGCTATGCCGCCGACAAAGATGACGCCCTTCACTGTGGCCGAGGAGCTGCACCCGGTGATGGAACCGCCAATTTGATTGCTCACCACACCGCCTACGAACAACGTGCCGCTGATACTGCCCGACACCGAGCAGTTTTCAAGGGTGCCCCCATAGCAATATCCCGCCACGCCGCCGGCATAGCCCAAACTGTTATCGCTTGTTATCTGTACACCCTCCAGCACCACGTTCTGCACCGTGCCGCCTGGGCCGATGAAGCCGAACAGGCCCGCAAATTCGTTACTTCCCGTAACGGTCAGCCCCGTGATGGTATGGTTGCCGCCGTCGAAGGCGCCGGTGTATTGGTTATAATAGTCAGTCCCTATCGGCGCCCAGTCTATGTCTGTGAGATTGATGTTTTCAGTCAAAGTAATGTTGATACCGAGATTGCCGTTGTTGGCTATGTCTGCCACAGCCTTCAATCCCTCGGCGGTGGTGACGGTATAGGTCTTGCCGTCCTCCGATACGGTGTATCCCGGGTCTGCCGCAGCGAGGGAGACGGTGTAGGTATATTCCTCGCCCGCCTGCCAGTCGGTATCGTTCTTCATCTTATAGACGAAGACCTTGCCGTTGGTGAATTTGCAGGTGATGAAGGCCGTGCCCGCCGCCACCGTCTGCGGGGCGACGAGGGCGGTGTAGGTATCGCCGCCCTTGTCATGCGGGGCGATTACAGCCGGGTTTCCGTTCTCGGTGGAGAGGCCTGTCAGCCACACGAACATCCGCTCCTCGGTGTAGTCCGTCAGGACGACGGTCACCCGCGCCGTGCGGTGGGTGAAGCGGAGTGTGGGGTTGCCGTAGCTCACCGTCTGTTCCTCGGCCACGATGAGGTCGCTGCCCTCGAAGTCTTTCCGGGCACTTTGGTTGGCAGCTACCTTCACGGCAGGCGGGGTTGTCTCGCCAGCGGTGTAGGGCCACCACGCCGTGACGGTGATGTTATCGTGGTTGGTCCAGTAGTGCGGGTCATCGGAGGTCAGCGTGGCGCCGGTGTTGTCGGAGGTGGAGGGCGTCACATTGTATGCCTTCACCGTGCCGTCCATCCTGACTGCCACGCTCTGCACGCCCTCCCAGTTCCCGTCCACGGGGGCACGGGTAACGGCGGTGGCTGTCGCGTCGGGGTTCAGCCCCGTGGCGGTGAAGACGATGGGTGTGCCTTCCGCCCCTTCCGGCAGGAAGCCCGCTTCGTCCTGCGTGCAGGCGGCAAGGCCGAGCAGCAGGGCGAGGGCTGCGGATACATTGATGGTTGTTCGTTTCATGATGCGTGTTGTTTAGGGGTTGTTATTGTTTCTTTAGCGTGGGCAGTTCTCCGGTGAGTTCGTAACGCCACTCTGAACCGGCACTCTGCAAGGCGCTGTTCATGGCTTCAACGGCCGTCTGCCAGGTAACGTCTGTGCCGTCCACTTTTGTGGCTTGACCGCTGCCGTTGTCGTATGCGATACCGGGATCAGGACTGTCGTTCCAGTAGCAGGCGGTCACAGTGCCAACGCCGCCGTTGTATCCCACCACGCTACCAGCCCATCTGGGGCACGTGACATCTCCTATGACATGGTAGCAGGCGGTCACGGTGCCATAGTAGTTCCATCCCACCACGCCACCGGCAGCTTCCTCAGTTCCCGTGACATCTCCCGTAGCATGGCAGGCGGTCACTGTGCCGACGTTTTCTCCCACCACACCGCCGGCATATTGGTTGTTGGAAATGTTGACCGAGACAGTGCAGCCGGTCACGGTGCCTTTGTTCTGTCCCACCACACCACCGATACAGCTTTCAGTTCCCGTGATATTTCCAGAGGCGGTGCAGCCGCTCACGGTACCAAAGTTTGTTCCCACTACGCTGCCAACGTAGTAGGTACCAGATATATTTACATTTTCCAGTGTCAGGTTCTGCACCTTGCCGCCGGAACCAAGACAACCGAACAAACCCACATTGTATTTTTCCGACTGATTGATGGTCAGCCCAGTGATGGTCTTGCCGTTGCCGTCAAAGATGCCGTTGTATGAATTGTTTTCGTCTGTTCCTATCTGTGTCCACTCCCTGCCCGTCAGGTCGATATCGGCGGTGAGGATGCAGTTGACTCTGAGGTTGATCTGCACGGCTTTCGCCCATGCCAGCAGGCCGTCTGCGTTATAGACCGTGTAGGTGTTGGTGGTGTTGTCGTAGATGTAGCCCAAATCCTCG
>PPYE01256155.1_pt1 | contig 135397 bp, 132 predicted proteins | sample 1559881 | NCBI WGS metagenome assembly PPYE01 (sample SAMN08240022, study PRJNA423297) | Human gut metagenome, whole genome shotgun sequencing project.
TGCTTACTTTGCAGACCAAATCAGATTTTTGGAGAAATTGATTATTAACGCTAAATCAAAATAACAAAATGTATTTATTCTTAGTTATCTTAATGGTGGTTGCATCTTTGCTGATGTGCTTCATTGTATTGATTCAAAATTCCAAAGGAGGCGGTTTAGCATCCGGCTTTTCTTCTTCCAATCAGATTATGGGTGTGCGCAAGACTACTGACTTTCTGGAAAAAGGAACATGGTTCTTGGCAGGATTCATGGTCGTAATGAGTATTGCTACTGCTTATGTGGTTCCTACTTCTTCCGGTAAGGGAGGCGATGTGATTCTGGAGCAAGCTCAAAAAGAAGAAAAGACCAATCCGTATAACATGCCTACTGGTACAGCTGCTCCGCAGACAGAAGCTCCTGCTACAACAGAAACTCCTGCAACAACTGCTCCGGCTGCTGAAGATTCAGCTAACTAAAGCTAAGCGCGGATGATCCCGCAAAAGAAATAAGAAAGAGGTTGATGCCGAAAAGGTGTCAGCCTTTTTTCTTTTTATGACGGATTTAACTACCTTTGTCGGGATTATGCAGTCTGACTAATAATTAATCTAAATAGTACAATGACAGAACAATTAAAACTTAAATTGAATGACTCCAAAGCTACCCGGTGGGGAGCATTGGTAATTGTTGCTTTCACAATGATGGCAGCTTACTATGTAAACGATGTGGTAGCGCCACTGAAAACAATGTTGGAGTCGGATCTTGCCTGGACAAGTAGTGATTTTGGATTCTTCACAGGTGGATATAGTTTCCTGAATGTATTCTTCCTGATGCTGATTTGGGGTGGATTAATCCTTGACCGTTTTGGTATCCGTTTCACTGGTAAATTATCAACTATCTTGATGGTGGGAGGTACGGCACTTGAATATTATGCCATGACAGGGCTTGCCGGTCCGGATGCACAGATTTTCGGTCTTAACGAGATTTTCGGTTATAAAGCAGGCGTATTCGTTGCATTTGCCGGCTATTCCATTTTTGGTGTAGGTGCGGAAGTTGCCGGTATCACTGTTTCTAAAATTATAGCCAAGTGGTTCAGGGGTAAAGAACTGGCTACGGCTATGGGTGTACAGGTAGCACTGGCACGTATCGGTTCGCAAGCCGGTTATGCAGTGGCTATTCCTTTGGCACGTGCTTTCGGTATCACTACTCCAGTATTGGTAGGATTGATTCTTCTCTTAGGTGGTCTGGTTGCTTTCTTTATTTTTTCAGTAATGGATAAGAAGCTTGACAGGCAGATGGAAGCAGAAGCCATAGCAGCAGGTACAGAAGGGGAGGAAGAGAAATTCTCTTTCAAAGATGTGAAGAATATCCTCGTTAACCCGGGCTTCTGGTTGATAGCTTTGCTGTGCGTATTATTCTATTCCTGTGTATTCCCTTTCCAGAAGTTTGCTTCCGAGTTGATGATTATCAAATATGGTATTAATGAGAATGTAGCGGGTACTTTTGCCGGATTGCCGGCTTTGGGTGCTTTGATTCTTACTCCAATATTCGGTGGATTTATAGATAAACGCGGTAAGTCAGCTTCTATTATGATACTGGGTGCTGCAATGCTGATAGGTGTGCACTTTATTTATGCCATTCCTGCCATTAATTACTGGTTAGTGGCTATTGGTTTGATGATTATTCTGGGTATTGCTTTCTCGTTGGTGCCTTCTGCTATGTGGCCTGCGGTGGCTAAGATATTTCCTGTAAGCCAGTTGGGTACAGCTTATGCATTGATTTTCTTTATTCAGAATATTGGTTTGTGGGGTATTCCTACGCTGATTGGTAAGGTACTTGATCTTTATTGTATCGTGGGCAAGAAGGCGGATGGAACGAATCTGTACGATTATACGATACCTATGTGTATATTTACAGGTATTGCTTGTTTGTCTCTTGTGGTAGCCTTTATGCTGAAGAGAGCCGATAAAAAGTTTGGTTATCAATTGGAAGAACCCAATATTCAGAAATAAGTGTAAACAGATACGAGTATGGAAACACCAGAAGGAAAAGTCAGTCTGTTGGATGCTGTTCCGGTTCGTTGTGACCACATCTTGACCGAATGGGAGGGAGATTACGCTGTAATCTCCTATCCCCGCTTCAAGTATGAGTGGATGCGCTGGCTTTTGTTACCGAAAAGCATGTCTCCTGATATTCATGTCCGCCTTGAAGAACACGGCAGTGCAGTGTGGCGTCTGATAGACGGGAGGCGTACGGTACGGGAGATTGTTTTCCTGCTTGCTGATCATTTCCATCCTGATGAGAATTATGCTTCACGAGTCACAACTTATGTGATGCAATTACGAAAGGATGGATTTATAAAATTACTCTCTGTCAACTTTTAATAAAGCCCCTGTTTCAGGATCGAATAATACCTTTATTGTGGAATTCTTATTGAACAGTACAGGAGCGAGATATTCGACTACGCCAAATTGTGTGACAGGGATTTCTGAATTATACAATTCTTTATTGTTATAGCTTAATGTAACGTGAGCTCTGCCCGGTACATTGTAGGCAACCCCTTCATCCACCTTCTTCTTTGGATCGACTTCAGGGATTTTTATGCTTTTAAGGTCAGTTACCGTGATATAAATAGGTTCGCCTGCCAGGTCATTATTAGCTACGATACCTAACTTCTTAGAAAAGCGGAAAGCAACTTCATTCTTCATCTCTTTGGGGACGATGCGGATGGTATATATTTTCTCTTCATCGGTCACTTTACCTGCAAACATTTCGGTCATTGCACGTTCTTGCAAGGTCAGGTTATCCAGCATAAGTTTTAGTTGTGCACCGTCTTTGGGCATGTTGTCCGATTCACCGCGCAACAGGGCATTTTTGCTTTCACGGATGTTATAGATTTCTTTTGCAACCAGTTCCGCCATCTTTGCCGTTGAATTTGCCATCAGGATTTCTTCTGTCAGGAAGCTACGGGGATTGACGTTAGGAGTATTATCTGCGGCTTTGGGAGTGGCAGGAGCTGCTTTCTTTTGTCCGCTGCCCAACGGCATGTTGATGGAGTAGACGATGCCGTCTTTACTCAATTCGATAAGAGGAGCCACGGTTTTGTCTTTCATCTTCACGAAATATACATTCTCTTTATCAGGTATACCGACTACTGCTGTTTGTATTTTGTCCAATGTCCAGTAAGTTTCCGGTTCGGAAGAGACATTGTTTAATCGCAGATAACGGTCAGCATACTTGGAAAATTCTCCGGGAGTATAGATATGTTTAGTGGCTCGCACGGTAAGTTCGATTTCTGTTTTCGGAAGTACGTAAGTAACGCCGTAGTCTTTGCCACGCATGATACCTGTTGTCACTTCTGTTTGCGCTATGGCAGAAACGGAGAACAACAGTGCTGAAAGTAATACTATATTTTTTTTCTTCATAAGTCGCGTTGTTTAAACAATTTCGGTTAAGGGACAAAGTTAATGAAGTTATTTTTGTCAAGAGTAAGATTATAGAATATTAACAGAATAGGCTGTTTGGGTGAGTTAGCGGCTCTTTTCGCTCCATGAGATGGTATGATTTGTCCCAATAGATCATTTCTTTTGTATCATTAGATGGTATGTTTCATCTCGATAGATGGTTTGTTTTACTTCAATAGATGATGTATTTTGCCTCAAAGTACCTTATTTTTCGCCTGAAAAGGTATCGGATATAAAAAAACAGGGAGAAGCAAATGCTTTTCCCTGTTACTATCTGTGTCCCCGAATCTAAATCAGGATTACGATGTCAAATATACGAAATTAAAAACCGGAAGTCAAGCTTTTACCCGGTTATTTTACGAATTGGATGCAAACGGGTTTATTAATGCTGATGTCTTGATGCGTATCCGATAACAAGCCTGTTACGGGATCTCGTTGGAATACCTGAATGACATGACTGTCGCGACAGGCGGCCAACAGATATTTTCCGTTCGGGGTGATAATAAAGTTACGCGGATGAATCCCCGTCAACTGGTAGCCTACCTTTGCCAACATACCGGTTTCCGGATTCACTTCGAAGATGGCAAGACCGTCACCTTTCAGGCGATTGCTGGCATACAGGTATTTCCCGTCGGGACTGAGATGTATATCGGCACTGCCACGTGCACGGAGTGTGTCGGTTGCAATGGTCTGTATCTTTTCCAGTTTACCATCCAAGTAACTGAAAGCGGTGATGTTACCGGATAATTCGCTGATAAGATACGCGTACTTGCCGTTCGGGCTGAAGGTGAGATGACGTGGACCGGAGTTAGGATCTACGTCAATGGCTTCGGCAGAAGGGTGGGGGATAATGCTCTTCGGATGTATGACAAAGCGCAGGATGCGGTCGGCACTGAAGTCAGTGGCAAAGATATATTTTCCATCCGGAGAGAAGACAGTGCAATGCACGTGGGGTGTTGCCTGTCTTTCAGCGTCCGGTCCGCCGGTACTGCCTTCAAAAAGCGTATCGACAGGCTCTAATGAACCATTCTTTTTCAACGGGAAGATAGACATGCTACCTCCGCTATAGTTGGCTGTGAGTACTTCTTTTCCATTGGTGGCAACGTAGCAGGGATCGGCTCCCATAGTGGGCTGCCGGTTCAACAAACAGAGTTTTCCTGTTTCCTTATCGAAGGAGAAAGCATTGAGAGCAGCTGTTGTGTCGTTCATTTCGCTGACGGCATAGACAAACTTTCCATCTTCCGAAGGGATGAGATAAGACGGGTTGAGCACTTCGATAGAGCTGAGCGAGGTGGCAAGTCCCGTTTCTTGGTTGAAGCGGAAGGTGTAAATACCTTTGCTGTTTCCATCGGTGTACGTACCTACCAGCATGGCAAGTTCGTCACTTCCGTTGTTTACGTTTCCCGCTTTGCGGGGTGCGCAGGCTGTCATTGCTAATCCAAGCATACAAAAAAGAAGAGATTTCATGAGTGATTAGTGTTTAGTTATTAGTGATTAGTATTTGGTGATAAGTGATAATTGGTTGGCTCCGTTTTGTACACTGTACTAATCACTTATCACTAAACACTAATCACTTATTTGTTAATTTTCACTTCTGCCACTCCTACACGGTCATCGTTCAGCACAATGCGCAAGTCGCTGGCAGTAGTTCCTTTGAACGTATATGAAATCAACTTTCCGTATTCGCTGATTGTACCCGAATAAACTGTCAGGAATTGTCCGCCACCACTTGAAAGCTGGATTTCAAACTCCGCCGGCAGACCGTTGCCTCTGCTGAATGCAATGGAAACGCCATCTACCTTGGAGCCGTTCTCCAAGGCAAAGGTAATATAATCTCCTTTATTTCCTTCCCAAACAGTATTCATTTTTTTATCGAGCACGTTCATTACACTTTCAGGATTGGTGCTCGCAGTTACGGGAGCATCCGTTTTTACCTGTGCTTGCATGGGGGCGTTTGGATCTTCTACTGTCAATTTTCCACTCAGGCGGATGTCTTCGGAAGAAGCACCTACCATAATGCTGAAGTCTCCCGGTTCCACCACCCATTCCATGTGCTTATCCAGTAATTCCAGTTGTTTGCGGTCGAGGGTGAAAACTACTTCTTTCGTTTCTCCCGGTTGCAGGTGGATACGCTCAAAGCCTGCCAGATTCTTTTCGTAAGTGGTAACGCTGCTCAGGATGTCGCGAACATACAGCTGAACCACTTCATCGCCTGCATGTTTTCCGGTATTTGTTACTTTACAGCGCACAGTTGCCTTCTGGTTCGGTGTAATCACTTTCGGACAGATTTCAATGTCGGAATACTCAAAGGTGGTGTAACTCAGACCGTGTCCGAATGAATAGAGTGCTCCATTGACGCGTGACATGTTTCCATCCAGTCCCGGATTCTTTCCGCCGTCAATCTGTGAAGAAGGTTTGCAGGGGAAATTGAAAGGAATTTGCCCGACACTTTTCGGGAAAGTGACTGTCAGTTTTCCGCCCGGATTATAATCTCCGAAGAGTACATCGGCTACTGCTGTTCCACCTTTGGAGCCCGGATACCATGCTTCTAAAATAGCGGGAACGAACTTGTCCGCCCAATTGATGGATAGCGGGCGACCGTTAATCAGTACCAGTACGATGGGCTTTCCGGTTGCTTGTACGGCTTGGAGTAGTTTCAGTTGTCGTCCTGGGAGTTCGAGACTGCTGCGCGATTTGTTTTCACCGCAGGTACGCTGTCCGCCTCCCAATACGACTACGGCTACATCTGCCTGACGTGCATTTTCTACTGCTTTATCAATTTCAGCTTGTTCGCTATCTGCCATCGGATAGTCGATAAGTTCGCTTTCCGGCCAGTTGGCGTCTACAAGGTCACAACCTTTGGTATAGAGCACTTCTGCTTTGCCTTCAGTTTTTTGGCAAATGCCTTCCAGCACTGTGGTTACTTCTACTGCCAAAGGGCCGTAGTGTGTCAGTGCGTATCCTTCTTCATCCGCATTGGGGCCGCAAACTGCTATTTTCTTCACGTTGTTGATATCCAATGGCAACACGTTGTTTTCATTCTTCAATAAGACGAGGCTTTCGCGTGAGGCTTGTAGTGCAAGAGCTTCATTCTCAGATTTCTCTACTTCTTTATCGGCTCCTGCAAGGTCAGTCTGATAGGGAGCGTCGAACAGTCCTACAAGGAATTTTACACGCAGAATGTCACGTACACGGTCGTTAATTACTTCTTCGCTTAGTCCGCCCTCCTTTACCAATTCGCGCAAAGGCAATACATATGAATCCGGTGACCGGAAAGTGCAACGTACATTCAGACCAGCTTCTACACTTTGACGCACGGCTTCTTTCATATCTTTGGCGGTGCTGTGTTTGGTATAAAGATATTCAACGGCATCACTATCCGAAACCACATATCCCCGGAAACCCATCTCGCCACGCAGGCGTGTAGTCAGCCAATAATAACTGCCTTGTATGGGGACACCGTCGTAATCGTTGTACGAACTCATCACTCCCAATAGTCCCGCTTCCTTTATCACTCGTTTGAAGGGGTAGACATGTATCATTTCCACTTCACGTGGTGACATTTGCGGGTCTACACGTGCCATACCTTCGCGGGCACCCTTGTTGTTACTGTAAGCAATGAAATGTTTTCCGGTTGCTGCTACCTGATGGTTATGTTGCATGCCGCGTACCATTTCAATACCCAGTTCGGCAATGAGGTAAGGAGATTCACCATATACTTCCTCATAGCGTCCCCAACGCTGGTCACGGCCGACATCGAGGATGGGAGCGTAGACATTGGTATATCCCAACATACGGGCTTCCCGTCCGGTGATTAATCCTATCTGGCGTATCAGTTCGCGGTTCCAGGTATGTCCTAATCCCAGTTGTGTGGGGAAATTGGTGGCACGGTAACTTTCTACTCCTCGGATACCTTCGTTCGTAAAATCTACGGGGATGCCGAGGCGCGTTTCTTCTATGAAGAAGCGTTGTACTTCATTCAGTGCCCAGGCATGGCGGGATGCCGGCCATACATAGGGATTATCCGATGGGGGAAGTCCCCATTGTTGGAAACCGTTCAGGTGTTCGTCGATGGCACCGATGCCGTCTTTCCAAAGCATTTGTTTCCATTCGGGGGTGGGGAGGTCGTCCTTTAGTACACGTTTGTAACCGTAGAGGGTTACCATTTGACATGTCTTTTCTTCCAGTGTCATCTGGCTGAGCAGATCTTCGATACGTGCATCCAGCGAGGCATTCGGATCTTCGTATACATCCTTCACTCCGTTTTTGTTGAAATCAATCCAGCCTTTCTTGTACATTTCGCTTTTGACGGGTTTGTACACAGCGGGTATCTTCACGGTCTTTTGTGCGCAGAGCAGAATACTGCCTCCGAGCAATAGTGTCATTGCAATTAGTTTCTTCATGATATTTATATTTTTGTGTATATTATCTTCTGTTGCCAAAGGTACGGGTTATGTGGGAGAAAGAAAGGTAAAATCGTCCGGAGTACTGGCTTTTATTGTACGTATGGTAATGCAAGACTGCTTTGGGTCTTATAAAAAGATAAGGTTTATTAATCCGGAGTAAGCAATCACACTATTCTTTTGTACAGTAACAAAAGAATTCTTATCTTTGCCCCACGATTTCTAAAAACCGTATGTATTCTGGGGTTGACTGGATTTGACAGCGGGTAGAAATAGTAAGTAAGCATGCAGTGCGTCGTTGATTTGCACTTTAATCTCAGTCCTCAAAATTTTATCTGGCGAAAGACAATACGCTCTTGCTGCTTAATCGAATCATAGTAGATTAGCTTAATCCCGGCACCAGGTGCTGGGACGAGACATCACTCGGAAGCTGTTGCTCCGAAGCATTCCGATCCAGTGGTGCAGTTACATCGGGGATAGTTCTTGTCGGCCTTGAGGCGAGAATGAAACTTTAAAGGATAAGGCAATGGTTGATGGCTTTGGTTCTGCCATTGCTCGAAAATTTAGGCAAAGATAAGCATGTAGAAAGCTTATGATTTCCTCGTTTGGACGAGGGTTCGATTCCCTCCAGCTCCATAACGTGATGAAAATGAAAAGCATCTGTAAAACTGTAATCTCTGTTTACGTAAAGGTTTACGTGTCTTTTTACTTTCTTTCCTTTTCCTTTTACATGCAATTCTTCTACTTTTGGCCATGTAAATCTATTTAAAACCAATTCTAATATTATATTTATGGAAAGAAGCCTCTTTAAATTTGCTCTACTGGGAGTCATGCTCCTGATCAGTCATTCCTCTTTTTCACAAATAACGGAACGGGAACGTCCTGCGGAATGGAAACAATTAGTGAAAGGTGCCCGCTTTATGGATCGCTTTCTGCCGATGAAAGGAAATGTAGTTTCATCCGATACATGGGGCGCTGACTGTGTGCTTCCGCGTTATGTCGATAATGGCATTGAAGACGGTATCTGGTCCTATTGGGGTGGAAACGTCCGAAAAGGCGAAGACGGTAAATATCATCTATTTGCCTGCGGCTGGCTGGAATGTTCACCTAAAGGACACATGGAATGGCCTAACTCATACGTATTTCATACCATAAGCGACAATCTGACAGGGCCTTTCAAGCCTGTTCGTATCATAGGTAAAGGGCATAATCCTGAAATATTCCGTGCTAAAGATGGCCGGTATGTTGTTTATGTGATTGATGGACGTTATGTATCCGATGATCTGAATGGAAAATGGGAATATGGAAAGTTTGATTTCAATGCACGCGACCGTCGTATTATCGAAGGCCTGTCTAATCTTTCATTTGCCCAGCGTGAAGACAGCTCTTATGTGATGGTTTGTCGTGGTGGTGGTATCTGGGTCAGCAGAGATGGACTATCGGAATACAATCAACTGACCGACAAACGGGTTTATCCGGATGTAGACGGTCGGTTTGAAGATCCCGTAATCTGGCGCGATCATATTCAGTATCACCTGATTGTTAATGATTGGCTGGGACGTATTGCTTTCTATCTTCGTTCGAAGGATGGAGTGAACTGGGTGGTCGATCCGGGTGAAGCTTATATGCCGGGAGTTGCTGTACATGCAGACGGGCAGGTGGAAGACTGGTTCAAATATGAACGCCTTAAAGTGTATCAGGATAAATACGGACGTGCCATTCAGGCTAATTTCGCGGTAATCGATACGCTTAAAAATGAGGATAAACCTTTTGATCACCATAGTTCAAAGAATATCAGTATTCCCTTGAATCCGGGATTGTTGCTTACCATACTGGACGAGAAACCTATCACCTCGGGTACAAAAACAATTCGTGTGAAGATACAGGCGGAAGAAGGCTTCAATCCCCAGACGGATATAGATGTGAATTCCTTGCGTTTCGGTGCTTCTGAAGAAGTAAATTATGGCAGAGGTTGCCAGGTTTTGACCACAGAAAATGAGGGCAAGGATTTGATTGTAACTTTCAATGGCAAAGGAAATGGCATCACTAAAGATGAGTTTGCCCCGAAGTTGATTGGAAAATACAAAGATGGAAGAATGCTTTACGGGTATGCACGTTTGCCATACATTGATTATATAGAACCGATCCTTTCAGCTCGTGCCCCAGTCATTACCAAATCCGGGAAGGGACTGGAATGTACAGTGGAAATACAGAATTTCGGTCAGGTCGGCTCAAAGAAAGCATTGGTGGAAGTAGCGTATAAAAAGGAAGGAAAAACAATAAAGGTAGCTTCCGGTATGGTTCCGGCATTGAAGCCTTATGAAAAAACAGATATATTGCTTTCTGCTAAAGATGTGTTTGAGGAAGGAAAGGAATATGATTTGATAGTGACACTCTATTCCGGCAAAAAAGTATTGTCAACATTTAATCTGAAAAAGAAAGTGTTGGAGTAATCTGAGAAAGCTATCGGTTTCGATGCTTTGATAAGGGGATAAATATTCCGCTTACAAGGTATTAACTTCCTGTCGACAAGGTCTCAACTTCTTGTCAACAGGAAGTTAATTTTTTGTATGCAACGAGTTGGCATCTTGTAATGTATTGATAAATAAAGCCTTCCTAACTTGTCTAATTTTAATATAATAAGCTTCTGTTCATAAGCGAATGATTAATATTATACCGTCAATATCTTTCGGAAACTTTCATTAAATTTCTATCTTTGCGGAAATCCGTATTACCTGAATAAGATGAAACGATACCTGCTGTTACTTCTTATATAATTGATTTCTATGAAGAGTCAACAATAACAGGCGGATAGTCGTTATTAGGTTATAGTTAAATTTCATTTTATGAAACATTCCGTTCTTTTTGCCTGCGTGGTTGTTGGTTTGATTCTTGCCGGATGTCGTAACCGGCAGGAACCACCTGTGCCGGTAGTTGTGCAGGAGGCTGAACCTAAAGATACGGCTGTGCTGGAATTTCCTCATCCTAAGGAGAAACAGTTGATCGCTGCCGATATTTCCCTTACCAAAGAATTGCTTTATGACCAGCATACCCTGGAAGATACCTATCCATATAAGGATACGGTACGCTCTTTCAAATGGGATGTCATCCGGAACTGTCTGGCCTATATCGAGAATATGCAGCGCGATACTACTGCAAGGTGGGTGGTGTTGCAGAATTATAAGAATCTGAATAAAGAAGCTCCCCTGGTACGTAAGTTCGTGCGGAATGTGTACCGCCGTGTATCTGATACACTGGGTGTGGAGCGCTATCAATCGGTGCCGCTGTATCTGCCAGCTGATACTTTGGTGCCCGAACGTTATGGTAGAGACGGTACTATCGCTTATCTGAAAGGCGAGGAGGGAAGTTTTTACCGGATATTACCCGCCACTTTTGAAGAAGAATGGCTGGCGCCACGCAGATACCTGAAACAATTGCCGGACAGCACCGTCTTTAATCATGTGATTTTTGTCGACCGCCTGGATCAGAATATTACTACCTTAGAACATGTCTCGGAAGGTGAGTGGAAGATACGCAGTATGAATCCCGCCACAACCGGAATGCATGCTCCACCCTATGCCCAGGAAACTCCACTGGGGATGTATCTGCTTCAACAGAAAAAAACGCGTATGGTGTTCCTGAAAGATGGTTCGGCGGAGACAGGAGGCTATGCCCCCTATGCCAGTCGTTTTACGAACGGAGCTTATATTCACGGAGTGCCGGTGAATGCGCCGCGTACAAGTATGATTGAGTATAGCTGGTCGTTGGGAACCACTCCACGTTCGCATATGTGTGTGCGCAATGCCACTTCACATTCCAAGTTCGTTTTCGATTGGGCGCCTACCGAACGATCTTTGGTTGTGGTGATTGAATAGTGAATCCTCATTTTTAACTATCTGTGTGATAGGTGTCTGGAGAAAAAACTGTAATTTAGCCGCCGTTATTTCTCTGGCTAAAGTTTTATGTTGCGATTTATTGTATCCGTTTTATTCTTATTTCTTCCTTGTACCTTGTTTCTGGGCGGCAAGTCGTCAGATAGCACTCCTGACTTTGCTGAAAGGGCTGCTTCATCTGATGTTGAGGCTTATGCGAGCTTATACCGTTCCATGCAGTTGGAAGGAGTTGTCAACTGGAAAGCTTTCCGGCAGGCTGTAGCAGGTTATTATAAAATAGACAATCGTAAACGGGAGGTGCTGACATTGATAGACTTTTCCCGTCCTTCTACCGCAAAACGTCTTTTTGTATTTGACATGAGGGAACGTAAAGTACTTTTCTCATCGGTTGTTTCCCACGGAAAGAATAGCGGTGATAATTATGCCACTTCCTTTTCCAACGAATGTGGTTCCTACAAAAGCTCACTGGGGTTCTATCTTACAGAATCTACTTATCAGGGAAAGAATGGGTATTCGCTTATTTTGAATGGTTTGGAAAAAGGAATCAACGATCGGGCCCGTGAGCGTGCCATTGTGATGCATGGGGCGGCTTATGCCGATCCTTCGGTAGTCAGTAGAGGGGGACGTCTGGGAAGAAGCTTTGGCTGTCCGGCTGTTCCGCAAAAACTTTCCCGTCCTATCATTGATGCCATCAAAGGAGGAAGTGTGATGTATATCTATGCTGAAACTCCTGATTATCTGGCACACAGTTCAGTCTTGAGAGGTGCGGACGGACTGTAGTTTAATTCTTTTCATGGCGAAGCATATTTTTGACGTTTGTCAATTCCTGTAATCTTATCTTTTCCTACCTTTGCGTGCAATTTTCAGAGGATTAATTTATGGCAACATCAAGAGAAATGACGGCAGGACGCGCATTGCCGTTGATATTCAATTTCACTATGCCTCTGTTGATGGGAAACCTGCTACAACAGACATACTCTCTGGTAGACGCGGCAATCGTGGGTAAATTCTTGGGTATTAACGCACTGGCCTCGGTCGGAGCAAGTACTTCGGTGGTTTTCCTTATTCTTGGTTTTTGCAATGGGTGTTGTGGAGGTTTCGGCATTCCTGTGGCACAGAAGTTCGGAGCGCGGGATTACAGTACGATGCGTCGTTATGTATCGGTCAGTTTGCAACTGGCAGCGGTGATGTCGGTGGTGATTGCGGTAGTTACGAGTATTCTGTGTGGGGATATTCTGCTGATGATGCGTACACCAGATATCATATTCCAGGATGCCTACTATTATTTATTGATAACGTTTATCGGAGTTCCCTGTACCTTCTTTTATAATTTGCTGTCCAGCATCATTCGTGCTTTGGGTGATAGTAAGACGCCTTTCTGGTTTCTGTTGTTTTCTACTATACTTAATATTCTGCTCGACTTGTTCTGTATCCTGGTATTGGATTGGGGAGTGGCGGGAGCTGCCATCGCTACGGTCTTTTCACAAGGCGTATCGGCTGTGTTGTGCTATAGATACATGATGCGCCGTTTTGATATATTGCGGGGAACACCGGATGAACGGAAGTTCAACGCTGCCCTGGCACGGACACTGATGTATATCGGTGTACCTATGGGATTACAATTTTCGATTACCGCTATCGGAAGCATCATGTTGCAAAGCGCCAACAATGCATTGGGAACTGCTTGTGTAGCTGCTTTTACCGCTGCCATGCGCATCAAGATGTTCTTTATGTGCCCGCTTGAAAGTCTGGGCATTGCTATGGCTACCTATACCGGACAGAATTATGGTGCGGGCAAGCCCGAACGCATTTGGATGGGAGTGAAGGCAAGTGCATTAATGATGATTATTTACTGGGCATTTACGTTCTGCGTATTAATGCTGGGGGCACGTACGTTTGCCTTGCTTTTTGTGGAAGCGTCCGAACTGGAAATCTTGAAGGACACGGAGTTGTTCCTGCATATTTCCGTGTCCTTCTTCCCAGTTTTGGGACTGCTTTGTATTCTGCGATATACCATTCAGGGAGCGGGATATACCAATCTTGCTATGCTTTCCGGAGTTTCCGAAATGATAGCACGTGTGTTGGTCAGTCTTTATGCAGTGCCCGCTTTCGGCTATCTCGCTGTTTGCTTCGGTGATCCGACGGCATGGATTGCGGCTGTCCTGTTCCTGGTGCCGGCATTTATTTTTGTATATCGGAGGTTGCTCCGGATGAGGAGAGAACAGTGAGTATAATTTCTGTAGCTCCTTCCGGTGTCTGTGCTATTTGCATTATGTTTTTCGCAAAATGTATATTTTGTGTGTTCCTCTTCCTTTGTAATCAATACCGGTTTCGGGCTGCGCAATCCACTCTTTCAATTCGCGTGAAGCACTGGTCTTCAGCAATCCGGTCAGCTGGCAATAGTCAGAGAGTGTCATGAAAGCATTCTGGCGTAGATACTCTTTAGCTCGTTCCAATCGTTCTTGCGGCGAGAACATTTGTGATGATTGCCGGAACTTCTCGGAAGAGCGCTTCAGCTGACAGTGGCGGGATGTTCTGTGCAGTAATTCTTTATCTACTTTGAAATGGATGTCTTTCAGGCAGATGCTTACGGCATTTCGCTTGGTGTCACCTTCTTCGCCACTTTCCCGTTCGCGCCCTTTCATTAGTCCTAAGGCAGGGGTAAAGACGCCTAAGTTTTCAATCTTTACCGAGTAACCTTGTCCCATCTGGTAGGCAATTTCATCGGTGATGGCTTGTATCAGTCCTACGATATCGCCTTTGGTGAAAGATGAGGCATAGGACACTTTATCGGCGATGGCTTCTAAGTCCACCTGTCCGTATAGTTTTATGCGTGGATAGAAGATTCTTTTGCCTTCTTCGTTGGGCAGGTTGAGTTCCTGCATGTTGTATTCTGCCATGAAATGATAAGATAATTAAGTTATTGGGATATTGTTTGCCAAAGTTTGTTTCAAGACTGCGGATGTGTGTCCTTATTTTGCGGATATCAGTTCCAAAGCTTGGAACAAATGTTCCAAGTGCGAAGATAAAATTTATTCCTAACACTTACAATTTTTTCAGTAAGTAATAAGAAAGTTTTCTGTTAAGTGTTTGGATGTTTTTTGTTAATGGTTTGAATGGGAGATACGTATGTACCAAATAGCGTGAATATATAATTTTGTTATAGGCAGTAGGAGTGGCATTGGGAAAAACGTTATCTTTGGATCATAAAGTAAAAGGTATGAGCCGTAACTTAAAAGCAATAACTATGTACGAATGGGCTAATGAAATGAACTGTGCCGTAACCGTATGTGACACAGAGGGAGTCATCCTTTATATGAATGAGAAAGCATGCTGCACCTTTACCAAACATGGCAATCTGATAGGCAAGAACCTATTTGATTGCCATAACCCGCAATCGCAGGATAAGATACACGAACTGCTTGAAACGGGAGGTGTCAATGCTTATACCATTGAGAAGAACGGAGTCAGGAAAATGATTTATCAGACGGCATGGAAACAAGATGGTGTGGTGGGAGGCCTGGTAGAGATTTCCATGGAGATACCCGGAGAGATACCCCACTATGTGAGGAAATGAATAGTAAAATGGAAAGGTGATCATGCATGATGTGTTGCGAAGGCACTGAACGAAAAATCATACATATAGATATGGATGCGTTTTACGCATCCGTAGAGCAGCGTGACAATCCTAAGTTGCGCGGAAAACCTATTGCAGTGGGGTATGCGGAAGAACGGGGAGTGGTGGCGGCTGCCAGTTATGAGGCGCGTCGCTATGGAGTACGTTCGGCCATGGCGTCGACGAAAGCAAAGCGGCTTTGTCCGCAACTTATCTTTGTGCCCGGACGAATGGAGGTGTATAAGGATGTTTCCCGTCAGATACATGAAATTTTTCATGAATATACGGATATTATTGAGCCGCTTTCGTTGGATGAGGCTTTCCTTGATGTGACGGAGAATAAACCCGGCATTCCATTGGCGGTGGATATTGCTAAGGAAATCAAACAAAAGATACGGAAAGAACTTAATCTTGTAGCATCCGCCGGTATATCTTATAATAAGTTCCTGGCAAAGATTGCTTCGGACTATCGCAAGCCGGATGGGCTGTGTACCATCCACCCTGACCAGGCGCTGGATTTTATAGCCCGTCTTCCCATCGAGAGTTTCTGGGGCGTAGGCCCGGTGACGGCAAAGAAGATGCATTCATTGGGGATTCACAATGGAGAACAGTTGCGAGCCTGTTCACAAGCCATGTTACTGCGTGAGTTCGGAAAAGTCGGTTCATCGTATTATGATTGTGCAAGAGGAATTGACCTTCGTCCGGTGGAGTCGGTGCGTATTCGTAAATCTATCGGCTGTGAACATACATTGGAGAAAGATATCTCGCAACGTTCATCGGTTATCATCGAGTTATATCATACTGCGGTGGAACTGGTTGGGCGTCTGGAACATAAAGACTTTAAAGGTAACACACTGACGCTGAAAATCAAGTTTCATGATTTCAACCAGATAACCCGTAGTATTACGCAATCCAAAGAATTAATTACTCTTGATGTGATTCTTCCCTTGGCCAAACAATTACTGAAAGAAGTGGATTATGAACATCATCCTATCCGGCTGATAGGCCTCTCTGTTTCTAATCCGCGGGAAGAGACAGAGGAGAAGGGCGTTTGGGAACAGCTGAGTTTTGAGTTTAGTGATTGGAAATAATGTTATATCCCTTGATTTTAGCAAACAATGGTGGATATTTTAAGTGTTTGGATGATTTTGTACCCAACTACGGATAATCAGGTACACTGTTTTGGCGGAACTTGTGTACTTTTGCCTCATCATATAACAGATAATCTAACTTTTAAATATCATGAAGAAGAACACGCTTTTCCGTATTTTCCTTTCTTTTTGCCTGCTTGTTGTAGCAGGTGTTTCTGCACATGCCTATACTGAACGAAATCTTTTACAAAAAGCTGCCGGTAGTGAAGAACAACTGAAAGAGGTATTGGTGATGAATCAGAAATGGGTACCTTATCCTGCTTATACCGACCGTGCCGGTTGGGATGCTTTGCTGGGTGCTGATAAAGAAACGCTTATTCGCGCCGGTGAAAAACAGTTGAATTACGAATGGAAAGTAATCCGCGCCACCGACTATCTGGAATATGAACGCAGTGGCGAACGCAATATCATGCAGAACCCTTATGAGGCCAACCGGAAAGCAATCAATGTTTTGATGCTTGCCGAACTTGCCGAAGGAAAAGGACGGTTTATCGACCAACTGATAAATGGAGCATTTTATAGTTGCGAGATGACTTCCTGGGTACTTTCTGCCCATCTGGTACGCCAGAGCACCAAACGCTCTTTGCCCGATTATCGCGAACTGGTGATTGATCTGGGTTCGGGAAACTTCGGTTCCATGTTGTCGTGGGTATATTACTTCTTCCATGATTCTTTCGATAAAATAGATCCTGTAATCTCTCAGCGCTTGCGTCATACTTTGCAGGAACGTATTCTCGATCCTTATATGAACAATGACCGGGAATGGTGGATGGCTTTCCAATGGAAACCGGGAATGATTATCAATAACTGGAATCCTTGGTGTAACTCCAATGTATTGCAATGCTATCTTTTATTAGAGAATGACCGTGACCGCCTGGCAAAGGCTGTTTGGCGCAGCATGCAGTCGGTAGACAAGTTCATCAATTTTGTAAAGGCTGACGGTGCTTGTGAAGAAGGACCGTCTTATTGGGGACATGCAGCCGGGAAAATGTATGACTATCTTCAGATACTTTCGGATGGAACAGCCGGAAAAGTATCTCTTTTCAAGGAACCGATGATTCGCCGGATGGGAGAATATATCAGTCGTACGTATGTAGGAAACGGTTGGGTAGTGAACTTTGCGGATGCTTCTGCCAAGGGTGGAGGCGATGCACAGTTGATTTACCGTTATGGCCGTGCGGTCGGCAGTGAGGAAATGATGCAGTTTGCTGCCTATCTGTTGGATGGTAAGCGTCCTTCTGTGCCTTTGGGTAATGATACTTTCCGCTCCTTGCAGTCCATATTATGGAATGGAGAACTGGAAAAGACGACTGCTGCCCATACCATACCTGCTTGTACCTGGTATCCTGAAACGGAATTCTGCTATCTGACCAATAAGTCTGGCTGGTTCCTGGCTACGAAAGGCGGATTCAATAATGAAAGTCATAATCATAATGATGTAGGCACATTTTCATTGTATGTCAATACGATACCTGTGCTGATTGATGCGGGGGTAGGAACTTATACACGTCAGACGTTCAGTAGTGAACGTTATACCATCTGGACCATGCAAAGTAATTACCATAACTTGCCGATGATTAACGGAGTACCCCAGAGTTTCGGTCAGAATTATAAGGCTACAGATGTTGTCTGCCAACCGAAGAAACGTTTCTTCTCAGCGAACATTGCGACTGCTTATCCGAAAGAAGCCGAGGTAAATAACTGGACACGTGCCTATTCATTAGGCGATAAGCAACTGACGATTATCGATAATTTCTCCCTGAAATCAGCGAAAGAACCTAATCAGGTGAACTTCCTCACTTGGGGAAAGGTGGATATTTCCGTGCCCGGAAAGGTGACGATAGATGTACAGGGACAGAAAGTAACTTTGGAATATCCCGGTGAATTCATAGCAACCGTTGAAACGATCAATTTGCCTGATACACGTCTTTCCAATGTTTGGGGGCCGGAGATTTACCGTATTGCCCTGAAAGATAAAGATGCGCAATTAACGGGTAAGTATAAGTTTGTTATTAAATAAAAAAACTATATTTGCGTATTAGAATCCAAGGAACGCAAAATTATGGGATGTTTTATGAATTTATTATGGCTGGTGTTCGGAGGTATTTTTACCGCTATAGAATACCTTGTAGCCAGTTTATTGATGATGATTACCATTATCGGTATTCCGTTCGGTATGCAAACTCTGAAAATGGCTTCACTTGCATTATGGCCTTTCGGTAAAACGGTGCGGAGTGGTGAACGTTCGGCTGGTTGCCTGTATATACTGATGAATGTGTTGTGGATATTTTGGGGAGGTATCTGGATTTGCCTTTCTCATCTGGCATTCGGTGTCGTGCTGTGTATCACCATTATTGGTATCCCCTTCGGGCTACAGCATTTCAAACTGGCAGGATTAGCTTTGACGCCTTTTGGAAAAGACATCATAAGCGACTGATAAAAGAAGAGGGCGAAAAACTTTTCGGTTTTCCGCCCTCATTCATTTTATTTAAAGGTGTTATTTTACATGGTAGCCTGCTTTGCGAGCAGTTTTTGAAGTTTGCCATTCAAAGCCTGGCACATAGTTCCGTTTCCCATTGCTTGATAGCGTTTAATACGGTACTGTAACATAAAAATTTCATTTGCATTCTTTTTCATAATTGTCATCTTTTTGTGCTTTCCGCGTTTCGGAAAGCGGGTTTTACATCTTTTCTTTTATCTTATTAACGCTGCAAAGATACGAATTGTTCACGATAAACATGTTTTAAAACATAAAATAATGCACTTTCTCCTCGTTTTTCTTTAGAAACGCCCGGTTTTGCTATATGCATATTACAAAAGTGTGACTAAAAATGGGATAAATGACCTATGTACGATCTATTAATAATTTGTATACCTTTGTAGCATCTTACACATAATCAACCCTTACAAACAGGAAGTCATAATGATAAATAAACTGTTGACACTTTTACGAAGCCCTTATCCATCATTGGTGAAGAGATGGAAAAGCGTGATAATACCTTCACTTATAGTGTTTCTGATCCTTTTTGTGTTGCAGCCTTTTGGCGTTTCTATGATGGGAGGCTATAAATTCTGGGTAGTGTTAGGTTATGGAGTGGTTTCTTCATTGGCACTGAGTATCTCCACGTATTTGTTTCCTGCTTTGTTTCCCCGTTATCATAGTGAGAAGAACTGGACATTAGGCCGCGAATTGTTAGGAACGTTAGGAGCTTGTTTGCTGATTGCGATAGGTAACTGTTTCTATACGGCTTGGGTATTTGGTTCATTCATATTGAGCTGGAAAGGATTTCTGATAAGTTTGGCTTGGGTGGCGGTTCTTGCTCCTTTCCCTATTGTCTTCTTTTTGATGTGGAATCGTAATTTGCAGCTGGTACGTAATCTGAAGGAGGCAACGGAGATTAACTACGCTCTTGCGAAAAGAGAGAATACCCAGAAGGAGAAGATTCGGACAAGGAATGAGGAACAGATAGGAGAAGGTAGGGCAGTAGAAGAAGTAGTAGTAGAAGAAGAAGAAGAAGAAACTCCTATGCAGTTGGTTTTCTCCGGCGGAACGAAAGAAATGCTGGAAGTGGATGCCCATACCTTATTTTATGTAGAAGCAGAAGGGAATTATATAAGAGTAGCTTACAGTAGTGCGGATAAGATGCAGCAAAAGTTAGTGCGGGCTACTATGAAGCAGGCAGAAGAAGTGGTTGCTGCCTGTTCGTTCATTGTCCGTTGTCACCGGGCCTTTCTGGTGAACATACGCACTGTGGTAAAAGTAGATGGAAACTCACAAGGATACCGTTTGAGACTGGAAGGATGTACGGAAGAAGTTCCGGTTTCCAGAGGCTATGCAAAAGAGATAAAAACGCTGATAGAAGGAGGTGCGGAAGGGTAGTCATTCGTCACAGAATAAAGAAAAATACAGCCATTCGTCACAGGAGGAGTGCTGTTTGTCACATATCCGGGCAGTCTGTCCCGGATATTTTTTTGCCTGAAAATCATAATCTATGTTTGCTGACGGAAATCGTAAAGAACATAGATTAAATGAAAAGAATGATTCTACTTTTTAGTGTAAGTGTATTGCTGACGGTGCAGCACTTGGAGGCGCAGACAGCTGTGACGGATACCATTTTCTTGCAACTATACAATGACAGTGTAGATTTGAAGGAAGTGGTAGTGAAAGGTAAAAGAACGCCTGTTGCCAACAGTCGTTGGAGTGATATGAGTCCGGTGGAACTGGTGACTGTGGGAGGTGCAAACGGTGATTTGTATCAGGCATTGCAGACACTGCCGGGCACGCAGGTACAAGGAGAAAGTGGCCGTCTGCTGGTGCGCGGCGGAAGTAGTGATGAAACACAGACATACATTGACGGAATGCACGTCTTGAATCCTTATACGGCTACAGGTATAAACTCATCGGCACGAGGACGTTATTCCATTTTTATGTTCAGTGGTGTCAATCTGGAATCGGGCGGGGCTCCGTTGGAATACGGGGATGCACTCTCGGCTGTGTTACCGTTGGAGACAAAGGATAAGAGCCCTATCAATAAGTTAGGTATCAATGCCTCTACGGTAGGCTTCGGTGGAGGAGGTACACGGGCTTTCGATAAAGGTTCGCTTTCGGTGAACCTGGATTATCAGGACTTATGTGTCTATGATCATATCTATTCAGGACGTACGGATTTTGAAGATCCCTACCGGATGATGACCGGATCGGCACAATTTCGCTATCATCCCGATGATGCTACGCTTTTCAAGATTTATGGCGGCTATGATCATACTGATTTTTCCAATTATGAAGGTGCTGAACGTAGACTGTTCGATTTGAATGAGAATAATTTCTATCTCAATACAACTTTCCGTAAGCGTACTTCCGGTGGATGGAACTGGTTTGCAGGTGTAGCATTCTCTTTCTTTGAACAGAAGATAGGTAATGTATCACTTTCGACAGATCATTGGATGGAACAACAACAGGAACTTCATGCAAAGGCAAAAGTGTTCAAGCGTATTTCTCCGGCTTTTCGTCTGGATATGGGAGTGGAGAGTTTTATCCGCCGGTATGAGAATCGTTATCAATATCAGATGAAAGAGGCGGAGGGAATAGATAGCCATCATGAAATCAATCCGACGATCAGTGCAGGCTTTCTTTCGGCGACTTACTATCCGGTGGAGCAACTGAAGGCGGAACTTTCTGTCCGCACAGAATATACTTCATTGAATGAAAAGGTGAATTTCTCACCCCGTCTGGCTGTTAATTACTATTTGGGAGATGTAGTACTCTCTGCTACGGCGGGACGATATACACAGTTGCCGGTTAGCAGATTGCTGGCTCAGGAGAACAAGTTGAAATCGGAATCATGCATTCAGTATAATGTGGGTGCACAGTATGAGGGTGATGGACGTTTCTACAAAGCTGAACTTTATTATAAGAAATATGACCGTCTGGCATTGGTGGAAAAGGGAACGGTAGATGCAGCGGAAGTACTGACTTCCGGTGGTTATGGCTACAGTAAAGGTTTCGACTTATTCTTTAATGACCGTGTCCTGCTGAAGAATCTGGAATACCAACTTTCCTATACATATAATATTGCCAAGCGGAAGTTTCAGGAATATACGGAACTGACTACTCCGCAATATGCCACTCGGCACAATGCATCCCTAGTGCTGAAGTATTCCATTCCGCGAATCGGCACGATAGTCGGTTTGACGAACCGTTTCAGCAGTGGGCGTCCTTATCATAATCCGGATTTGCCGGGTTTGATGAATGATCATGTAAAGCCTTATAACAGTCTTGATCTCGGACTGACATTCCTGCCCAGTAAGAAAGTGATTATCCATGCCTCTGCTACCAATATCCTTTGTCGGAAAAATGAGTTTGGGCGGGTGAATAATAAAGCTATTCTGGCTTCAAACGATCATTTCTTCTATATCGGGGTGTTTATCACACTTGGGAAGAAGGCGGCTTATGATGTTTCTAATTTCTAATTTAATTAAAAAGAAAGGTCCGCGTTCGTCCGCCTAATCCGTGTTGTCCGCGTATCTATTTATAAACTCTTTAAAAACAATTCAAATGAAAGCAATGATTATTAGTTTCGTATGTGTTTTGACTTTTGCAACTCAAAGTCTGTCTGCACAAAATCTTACTCTGGAAGTACGTGGTATTGAAAATGTGACTGGTAAACTCTATGTCGCCATCTACAACTCTCGGGAGACATTCATGAAGAAGCCGCTTACTGGTTTTGCAGTAGAGGTGAAGGATAAAGTTGTGTTTATCCCCTGTAAAGGGCTTCCGGCAGGAACTTATGCCTTTTCCATGTATCAGGATGAGAATGGAAATGGTAAATTGGATACCGGTGCTTTCGGTATTCCTGTGGAGAAGTTTGGTTTCAGCAATGATGCTGAAGGTGTTATGGGCCCCCCTTCCTACGAAAAATGCAGTATTACTTTCTCTGAGGATACAACTTTAGTGGTACATCTGAAATAAACTTCAGATAATTCTTTAACTTTGTAGCTCACACCTTAATTAATGTAAGTATTATGAGACGAGCTACACAACTTTTCGGAATATGCTGGCTACTTTGTCTGCTTGCTGCCTGTGGAGAATCCCATTTCATGACCGATGCCTCGTATCGTTCGCGCGTGGAGCAGGACTTTCAGCAAAAGAAGGCTCTGATGCCGCAGGGAGAACTATTTACGATACTGGATGATGCTTCGCTGAGCACTTATGAGCAGGAAGCCTTGGAATTCTTTTATGCCTATATGCCACTGGCGGATATTACTGATTATCCTGGTGAATTTCACTTAATGAATATCCGCGCATCCCAGCGTGCCGCAGAGGAAATGCCTTGGGGAAAGATCATTCCCGAAGATTTGTTCCGACATTTTGTACTTCCGGTGCGGGTGAACAACGAACAACTGGATAGTGCGCGGGTAGTGTTTTATAAGGAGTTGAAAAATCGTGTGAAGTCCCTTTCTTTGTACGATGCCATCCTGGAAGTGAACCATTGGTGTCATGAGAAAGCCGTCTATATGCCTTCCGATGCCCGTACCAGTTCACCACTGGCAACAGTGAATACTGCTTACGGGCGTTGTGGCGAAGAATCTACCTTGCTGGTGGCGGCACTTCGCTCGGTAGGTATTCCGGCACGGCAGGTTTATACACCACGATGGGCACATACGGACGATAACCATGCATGGGTGGAAGCCTGGGCAGATGGTAAATGGCATTTTCTGGGTGCTTGCGAACCGGAACCGGTACTGGATCTTGGTTGGTTCAATGCACCTGCCAGTCGCGGAATGTTGATGCATACAAAGGTTTTCGGACGTTATGAAGGAAAAGAAGAAGTAATGTCCGTTAACCCCACGTATACGGAAATCAATGTGATTGATAATTATGCGCCTACAGCGCAAGCCAAGGTTATGGTGAAAGATGAAGCGGGAAATCCGGTTCCTGACGCCTGCGTGGAGTTCAAACTCTACAATTATGCGGAATTCTATACCGTAGCAACGAAACATACCGACGACAGCGGTATGTGCGGACTGACTGCCGGAAAAGGGGATATGCTTGTCTGGGCCTCCAAAGATGGCCGTTTCGGCTTCTCCAAACTTTCCTTTGGCAAGCAAGCGGAACTGACCGTAACCCTTGATAAGCAAGCGGGTGACAGCTTTACGGTAGATGTTGATATTGTGCCTCCCACAGAAAGTGCCAACTTACCCGACGTGACGCCGGAACAGCGGGCGGAAAATGACCGCAGACTGGCGATAGAAGACTCTATTCGTAATGCTTATGTCGGTAAGTTCATCTCGGAAGAGGCGGCACGCAACTTTGCGAGAGATTATAAGTTGGATCGGGATGCAGTAGCCAAGATTCTGGTTGCCGCCCGTGGAAATTACAGAGTAATTCGTGAGTTCATGACTCGTTTGCGTTCTGATAACTCCAGGAAAGGAGGAATAGACCTTTTGCAGCAGATTTCGGCAAAAGACCTTCGTGATGTTCGTCTGGATGTGTTGATAGATCACATGCAGTCTCGTGTGCGTACGACGAATGCCGGATATTTCCGTAAATATGTGCGCAACCCACGCGTAAGCAATGAAATGTTGACTCCGTATAAGACTTTCTTTGGCAAGGTGATCTCGAAAGAAGATGTTGAGGCTTATGTGGCAGAGCCTATGAAGATGGTTGCATGGGTGGCAAAGAACATCCAGGTGAACAAGGAATGTAATCTGGGGGCACCTCCTGTATCTCCCGAAGGTGTGTGGAAAGCACGTTTGGCCGATGCCCATAGTCGCGATATCTTCTTCGTGTCCATGGCACGCAGCATGGGAGTTCCTGCACGCATTGATGAGGTGACGGGTAAGGTACAGCTGATAACTGACGACGGAGTCATAGATGTGAACTTCGAAGCAGCCGGACAGGCACCTGCGCAGAGGGGCAGGCTTGCAGCTAAATATACACCGATTCAGTCACTGGATAATCCGAAATATTATTCTCATTTTACCATTTCCAAAGTAACTCCGCAGGGTAATTTGCAGTTACTGTCTTACGATGAAGGCGACACGGATATGGGTGGCGGCGTTACATGGAGCAGTTTGCTAAAGGAGGGAACGTCTCTGGATGCCGGAGATTATATTCTGGTAACCGGTACCCGTCTGGCAAGTGGTGGTGTATTGGCGCAAATGACATCATTGAATATAAAAGCAGGTGGACGTACAGAAACGAAACTGGTGATGCGTGAAAACAAAGATGAAGTACAGGTTATCGGAAACTTCAATTCGGAGAGCTTGTTCACAACATTGGAAGGTGGCAATAAGCAAAGCCTGCTTCAAGCCTGTGGCCGTGGATACTTCGTTATCGGTATTCTTGGAGTGAACCAGGAGCCTACAAACCATGCCTTACGGGATATCTCCGCTTTGAAAACCGACCTGGAGAAATGGGGTAGAAAGCTTGTATTACTCTTCCCGAATCAGGAACAGGCCGGCAAATATCGTGCTGCTGACTTCCCCGGTTTACCCAATACTGTGATTTATGGAATCGACACAGAAGACATAGCTCAGCAGATTGTGAAGAATATGAAGCTGAAACGTAAAGATACATTGCCCATATTTATCATTGCCGATACCTTTAATCGTGTGGTATTTGTTTCACAGGGTTATACCATCGGCTTGGGTGAGCAGTTGATGAAAACGGTGAAAGGACTATGATGAAAGCGGAACAAGGGCTATAAGATAAGAAACAGTAGAGTAGGAGAGGCTTATTTGCAAGCCTCTTCCATTTTTTGTATCAGTTCGGGTGAAGATAAGTTTTCCACCTGGTTTGTCAACAGAAAGCTGAAGTTATCTGCCAGTACTTCCTCCGGATCGATGATATAGCCCGTATTGTGGCCCATCTTATCATAGAAATCACTGGCTTCTTCCACAGAATAAATGATTGCTTTTCCATTTTCCTCTATTGCTTTTCCTGCGTTCTTGTTAATAGGAACAAGGCCGATATTAAGATATTGGAAAAAGTTTCCACCTTCATAAGGTTTTGTTGCGTAGATTACCATGCAGCAATCTTTCTCTTCGCCGTTGATGGTAAAAGTAGCATAACTGTCGTGGCGGATAACATCCGGATTGGAGATAAACCGTTCTTTCAACTCTTCGGGAAATTCTATTTCCTTCGGAAGAATATTAAAACCGATGATGCTGTACATCTTCTTACGGAAATCCGGATTGTTCCGGGTAAGGACGTGAAATGCTTCATGTGCCAACAATTTGGTTACATATTCAGGATGTTCGAACAACCTGTCGATAAGTACGATGTAAGTATCTCGGGTATATCCTCCCGCACCACCTTCTTCTTTTATCGTTGACTTTATTAATCTGACTTCTTCCGGGAAAGGAAGTTTCAGCTCTTTTTCACGGATAATCTGATTGATGGATTGAGATGACTTCTGAAGCAGAGCCATTTCCGCGTCATTCCAATTACGGGTCTGTGCGCCGGCAAACTGCAAATATCCCTGTTTTCCGCCTTCGATACCAACAGTGTGTGAAGCCAAGTCAAATGAGCTCCATCTGCGGATATGCTCGTCCTCTTTCTGAAGTAGGAGTGCGGCTTCTTCCTGTTTCAAGAAAGTAGGGGCAATGCTGTCGGAAGTGGAGTTTGAGGAACTTTGATTTTTAGCTTCATGCGCACATGAAATGCTGAGGAGAGTTAATAAAGTGATTACACTTAATACTTTCATATTGATTGTTTTAAATTAATTCTTAATTGGACCGGTCAACGCCTTTATTGTTTTTTTTACGCGTTCTGCGGTAGTGATGGGGCGACGATACTCTTCTATGTTCACAGTACCCCCCATCGAAACTGTTCCGTTCCTGTGCAGCATTTTGCTTTCGATGGTCTCTCTTGCTGAGAAGTGGAACTCCCGGATACCGGTTTCCATGGCGATGTGAGCGATATTATTTTCATTTACTCCGCAACCTGCCAACAGGATAATGCGCTCGTCTGCCTGCTGCTGCAATTTCTTTAATAAAGGGATGCCCTGTTCGGCCGTGGCCTGTGCACCGGAAGTAAGAATACGGTTACAACCTAACTCTATGATTTGCTCCAGCGCTTCCTGCGGATTGCGGCATACGTCGAAAGCACGATGGAACGTAACGGACATACCTTGTGAAACTTCGATCAGCTGCCTCATTAAGGACAGGTCTACATCTCCTTTAGCGGTAAGACAACCGAATACAACTCCGTCTGCTCCCAATCGGCGGGCGTTGTCGATATCCTTCAGCATAATGCGTTGCTCGATGGGGGAGTACAGAAAATCTCCGCCACGGGGACGGATGATGACGTGCAAAAGAGTCTTTGTTAAGGCTTCCCGGGCAATGACGATATCTCCGTAGGATGGGGTAGTACCCCCTTCTGGTATTCCGGCGCATAATTCCACCCGATTTGCTCCTCCTGCCTGTGCGGCAAGGCAACTTTCCACAGAGTTGGCACAAACTTCAAATTGATATTGTTCCATAATTGATAATCAGGATTACTTGGTTTGTAGATGCAAAAATAAGAAACAGTTTCGTGAATGGCAAAGAAAACAAAAAGAGGCAGGGATTTTTTGTTTCCCCACCTCTTTATCACTAGTTTCAATCTTTACAATTTATTTCGCATAACTTACTGCTCGTGTCTCACGGATTACTGTGATCTTCACCTGTCCCGGATACGTCATCTCATCCTGTATCTTCTTCGCGATTTCACCGGAAAGGTTTTCAGTCTGCTTGTCGTCAATCTTATCGGCACCAACGATTACGCGCAACTCACGACCTGCCTGGATAGCATACGTCTTCGTCACACCCGGATAGGCCATTGCCAACTGTTCCAGATCGTTCAGTCGCTTGATGTAAGCTTCAACAATTTCGCGGCGTGCTCCCGGACGGGCACCTGAGATAGCATCACATACCTGTACGATGGGTGCCAGAAGGCTCGTCATCTCCACTTCATCGTGGTGGGCACCGATAGCGTTGCAGATATCCGGTTTTTCCTTGAATTTCTCAGCCAGCTTCATACCATAGAGTGCATGCGGCAATTCCGGTTCTTCATCGGGCACTTTACCGATATCATGCAGCAATCCGGCACGTTTTGCTTTCTTGGGGTTCAGACCCAGTTCCGATGCCATCACAGCGCAGAGGTTGGCTGTTTCGCGGGCATGCTGCAACAGGTTCTGACCGTATGAAGAACGATATTTCATTTTACCGATAATACGGATCAGTTCAGGATGCAAACCATGGATACCGAGGTCAATCGTAGTACGTTTACCGGTTTCGATGATTTCTTCTTCCACTTGCTTGCGTACCTTAGATACAACTTCTTCGATACGTGCAGGATGGATACGTCCGTCAGTCACCAACTGGTGCAGTGCCAGGCGGGCTATTTCACGACGTACAGGGTCGAAAGCTGATAATACGATAGCTTCGGGCGTATCATCTACCACAATTTCCACACCTGTTGCGGCTTCAAGCGCACGGATATTGCGGCCTTCGCGACCGATAATGCGTCCCTTGATTTCGTCTGATTCAATGTGGAATACGGTCACTGAATTTTCGATGGCAGTTTCCGTAGCTACACGCTGTATGGATTGTATTACAATACGCTTTGCTTCTTTGCTGGCAGTCAGCTTGGCATCGTCCATGATGTCGTTGATGAAGGACTGGGCCTGCGTCTTGGCTTCTTCTTTCAAAGACTCGATCATACGTTCTTTGGCTTCGTCGGCCGAAAGACCGGAAATGGTTTCCAGTTTTTCAATTTCCTGCTGTTGCAGTTTATCCAGTTCGTCTTTCTTCTTGTCGATAATAACCAGTTGGGCTTCCAGGTTTTCTTTCACCGCTTCAGCTTCTGATTTCTTACGCTGTATCTCTTCTTGGCGTTGGTTCAGCACCAACTCACGTTGTTTCAACTTGTTCTCCGCTTGCTGAATTTTCTGGTTACGGATCGCTACTTCTTTCTCCAAGTCTGCTTTTTTGTTCAGGAACTTCTCCTTTACTTCGAGCAACTTATTCTTTTTAATCACTTCCGCTTCAGCTTCGGCTTCTTTCAGAATGTTGTCATATTTGGACTTCAAACCGTGCTTGAAGAACATGTACGACAGAAATCCACCGATAATGAAACAGGCAATGGATACTAGTATTGTTACTGTCATTTCAATTTGTTTTAAGTATATAAATAAAAAACGCACTGCAGGAAAGCCACCCTCATGCTTTTTAAAAGGGACACTTTCACACAGTGCGTGGATTTTCTAATTCTTTTGCTGGCTTTGGTGTTCTGAGGAAAAGCTTCCGGACGTTTACAGTCCTTTGAAGTATGTTTCCAGCACCTCTGTCAGTTCTTCTATCTTGTCGGCATACGGACGAGTATCGTTTCGGTTTTTCATTTTCAGGTTCTCCAAGGCAAATTGATAGGCCACCATGGCTATAATCTTCTCAGGAGTTACATTCTGGTAATGTTCTCGATACGCATTGAGCCGTATATCCACCTGTTTGGCGGCTTCTCTTACCATTTCTTCCTCTTCACGCGGTATGGTGAGGGGATAGGTTGAGCCTGCCATTTGCAGGTTTATCTTTATTTTATCGTTCATACATCTCGTTATTCATTCAACAAAGCGATGCATTTATCGACTTCACGCACTAATTTGGACAATCGCAGTTTCGTCTCTTTTACGTCGCTGCCGTTAAGGCTGATTGTCATTGCTGTTTTTAGGTTCGTATAGTCATCTTCCAAAGCTTCATATTCAGCATGTACCTGTTCGCATTCTTCTTGTTTGTTTTTTAGAAGTTGCTTTAGTTCAGCATTTTCGCGCCTCAATTCGTCATGTAAAAAGACTAAATGACGCAGTCTCGCTTCAAAGGTACTTAATCGCTTCTTTTCTTCGTCAGTCATTACTATACCAAAATTGTACACAAAAATACAATTAACTTGGAGATTACAAAAACTTTTCAGGGAAAAATGTTGCCTGTGTGTCGAAATAACATGAAAACGGTACTTATGCGGACTGAAAAGGGCTTGTCGGGCGGTGCCTAAAAACTAATCTTCGTCTTGCAAGAAACTAATCCCGGCACTGCGATAAACTAATATTTTCCTTGTATATTATTATTCATACAATAATTATTATAGTTTCTTACAATAATTGTTGTAAGAAAGAAATATAACTATTGTAGGAAACTTTTATATCTGTTGTACGAATAATAATATACAAGGAAAATATTAGTTTATCGCAGTGCCGGGATTAGTTTCCTGCAAGGTCGGGATTAGTTGGTTATAGTTGCGGAATTAATTCTTTTTGGAGCGAATTTTAATCAAAGTCAGGAGAACCGATACGCGGACTATCACCATTCCCCTCTTTCAGTTGGAGGAGGGGTGCCCAGAGGGCGGGGTGGTAGGTGAGAAAAAGTCCCTTATTCCTATTAATAATCAGATACTCGGTTGTTTCCTACCATCTCCCCCTTTCAGGGTACTCCGCCTTCCGGAAGGAGGAGAATGGAGATAGTACTGTTGATTATTTGATTCTTTTTTCTCTCCTATAAATTAATTCCAAAGTATTTGCGCATCTCTGAAAACTTTCTTTCTGTTGTCTATAAATTAATTTATTAAATAATTTGGTTTATAAAATAAACTATTTATATTTGCATCGGAGTTCGAACCCGAAATGTATGATTATTGTAGAATTTTAATTGATGTACAGTTATGAAAACAATTGGTTTTAAATGGGTTGCATTATTTGTTGCATGCGTATGTGCTGTCTCGGTATCAGCACAGAGCGACTTGACAGTGAAAGTGAAGAACATTCGTTCTGCAAAAGGAAAGGTGATGATTGCTGCCGATAAGGGGCAATATGCAATGGTGGATGCTATGGGTGATACAGCAACACTTGTATTGAAAGAAGTACCTGAAGGAAAATGCAAATTGTATGTATACCACGATGAAAACGGTAATTATCAATTGGACAGAGTAGACGGTGTACCGACAGAGAATTGTGCGATTGTGGATTTAGACATGACAGTTGAAGCAAAAACAATTGATGTCGAGTTGGCCGATCTGCGGAATAAAGCTAAAAAATAATTTTATGGAAGAGAAAGACATTATTATGGAAGACAAAGAATTGAACGAGCAAGAGAGTTTGAAACTCATTACTCAAATGATACAGAATACCCGACGTAATTTAGATACGGGTAGTGGAAATATGTTTTTGTTATGGGGATATGTTTCTGCAATAGTGACGTTGGTAGTTTTTGCAGGAATCTATTGGACACGAAATCCTGTTTGGATGTGGGGCTTTTGGGGAGTTCCGGTTTTAGGTTATCTCTTTAGCTTCATACTGGTACGTAAGCAACGTAAGCTCGCAAAGTCGTATGGCGATAAGGTACTGAATGAAATGTGGCAAATCATGGGGCTGCTTTGTATTGCGATTGTACTTGGAGCAACGTTTACCAATCATTATGAGATAATTCTGCCGATATGCGCAATCCTTATTTCTCTAAGTAGCATTATAACCGGGAGCATAATTCGCTATACACTCTTTTCCGGTTTCCCTGCTTTTGGGATTGCATTGGGACTGAATATGTTATTCAGCATTCTGGATAAGACTTCTTCCTATTTGTCATTGTTAGAATTTGTATTGGTGATTGTTTTTGCATTGATTATTCCCGGGCATATTCTGAATTATTGTGCAAGAAAGGATAATAAACGATGAGTACCGGATCATTAACAGCAGAAAAAGCTGATATATTTGAAGAGGGTAATATAGAGGCTATTACCCGAATGATGCAAAATCGCAAGAAGAATCAACTTTGGCTGGCAGTTACCTCACTAATGGTATTTTGCCTGTATTGGCTTTCTAATGTGGTGTTATGGGTACCTTGGAGTCATAGCACGCAATTGGGTATCATTTTGATGTTAACTGTAAATCCCGTCTTTTGGGGAGTAGGCATATATGTTTGTCTGGCTTGCGAAAGTGGAGTAAGGAATCTGATGAAGAAAGCTCTTCTGTTAGCCTTGATTGCGGTAGGAATATCTTTGCTTTCCGACTATCTGTTTTTTGCAGTATATATGAAGTCGAAGGACGTATGGCACATTACTACATTCTATGGTTATGCCTGGTTAGCCATACTGGCTTTGGGTGAAGCGTGCTTATTAAAGAAAAAATTGATGACTAAACAATATCCCGTAACGAAAAGGTTGTTTCTTGTGTTGGGCGTTGTCTTATTATTGTTGTTATTTTCTTTATTTTATCTATTAACAGAATGAAAAAATGGGAGCTTGGGTGATATATATGCTTGCGGGAAATTGGGCTTTAATGCTCTATTTGATATTAAATGTATATGATTGGGAAAAGTGATATATTAAAGAAAGGGAATCTTTATGCTTTGGTAGGTAGCAGACAGAAGAGAAAGAATCCGGAATGTGTATGATTAAAATAATTTGTATTGAATATGGACAATAAGAAATTGAATGAGCAGGAGAGTTTAGAACTCATCACTCAAATGATACAGAATACAAAGTTCAAGATGGTGAAAAACGCCGGAACTCCTTTTTTAGTATGGGGATACATGACTGTGGTGACCTCTTTGCTGGTTTGGTATCTCCTGAAAGAAACCGGCAATTATAACTGGCAGTTTTTATGGTTTCTGATGCCGGCTGTTTCTTACCCGGTCACTATCTATAGCCAGAGGAAAAAGCAAAGGATGGCAAAAACGTATATCGACCGGATAGTAGGATATGTATGGGTCGTTTTCGGGCTATGCGGATTGCTGATTTCATGTGTATCTATGATCTATTGGAGTCTGCCTATACTCTTTGTAATCCTGTTGATGATGGGGATGGGAACTACTTTAACCGGGCTGATTATAAACATGAGGCTGGTTACGGTAAGCGGTGTGCTGGGTATATTTGCATCATTGGGTTGTTTGTATATAGACAAGTTTGACCAGATTTTGCTTTTTGCTTTAGCCTTTGTTTTCATGATGGTCATCCCGGGACACTATTTGAACATAATGTCAAAACGAGGAGTTTAATGTATTATCTTTGCACTATAAAAATAGAAAGAAAGCATGTTTAAAGAACTGAACCCCTTACTACATTCCGAACTGCGCCTGGCGGTGATGTCGTTGCTTATTGGTGTCGAAGAGGCAGACTTTGTCTTTATCCGGCAACAGACGGGGGCAACGGCGGGCAACCTCAGCGTGCAGATTGATAAACTCAATAAAGCAGGGTATGTGGAGGTGACGAAGACGTTCAAGGGAAAGATGCCTTGCACTATCTGTAAGATTACGCCACAAGGAGTAGACGCTTTTGAGGAATATGTGGAAGCACTGAAAACGTATATTATAAAATAATGAAAGCGAACTTTATAATCAGAGCAGCTTTGCAGTCGGATGCTGTTGAGTTGAAAAATTTATTTCAGAATACCGTTCTCGCGATAAATAGGCGCGATTACTTACAGGCGGAAGTTGAAGACTGGGCATCGTGCGGAGATAACCTTGCTAATATAAAAGATATGATAAAGACCCACTATTTTATTGTAGCTGTTAATCAACAGTCGGAAATCGTAGGTTTTTCATCTATCACTCCGCAAGGTTATTTACACTCTATGTTTGTTCACAAGGATTTTCAGGGTGAAGGCATTGCTACAATGCTTTTGAATGAAATAGAACAGTATGCAATTACAAATGGAATTATGCGGATTACATCTGAAGTGAGTTTAACAGCCCGCCCTTTCTTTGAAAAAAAAGGTTATATAGTGGAGGAAGAGCAAAAGCGCAAGGCTAATCAGCTTTCTCTTACTAATTTCTGGATGGCCAAACAGGTGATATGTCCGAAAAACTTATAGAATAGACAAAAATTAGATTGAAGTTTTCCGATACTATTCTCTTTTTCTTGTAACATTTCGGAGTGACCCGTATCTAAAGGAAAAACTTTAGAATATATGGTGATGAAAAGATTACTTTTGATCCTGATGTTATTGGGAACTTCTCTTTTGATTTTTGCACAGGATTATCCTTTTTCGGTAGTAAAATCGGGAACAGGAAAACAAACGGTTATATTTATACCCGGTTTTGCATGCTCGGGTGATGTCTGGACGGAAACAGTCAGCGTACTGAAAGACAGCTATACCTGCTATGTGCTGACAATGGCGGGCTTTTCGGGCGTTGCACCTGAAGAGTGTCCATCATTCGAAAGATGGAAAATGCAGATTGCAAAGTTTATCAAAGAGGAGCGGATAGAGAAACCTATTCTCGTGGGGCATAGTATGGGAGGTGGTTTGGTACTTGCAATTGCGGCTGAATTCCCGGAGCTTACAGGAAAGATTGTGATTGTAGATGCCTTGCCTTGTCTGATGGCTTTGACAGTTCCTGATTTTAAATCTGCTTCTGATAATGATTGCACAGATTTAATTGATAGGATTACAGCTATGGATGAGGAGCAATTTGCACAGATGCAAAGAATGAGTGCGGCAACGCTTACCACTGATTCATTGAGATTTGCCGAAATCGTAAACTGGGGATTGGCATCTGACAGAAAGACGTATGCTAAACTATTCTGTGATTTCTCGAATACAGATTTAAGGGAATGTATAAAGAATATAGTTGTCCCTTCTCTCGTACTTTTGGGACCTTATTTCAAACATATAGATACGGTCATTAAGAATCAATATAAGAATTTGTCAGTAGCGCAAATCAGATATGCAGATAAAGGCTTGCATTTTGTGATGTTTGATGATAGGGAATGGTTCATTCATCAAATTTGTGAATTTATAAAAGAGCGTTAAGTGGAATTTGAAGATATATATAGGAGGTACTGGAATAAAATATTCCGCTTATGCATGGGGTATGTAAATGACTACAGCTTAGCTCAGGACATGGCTCAGGAAACTTTTATTAAAGTCTGGCAATATCTACCCACCTTCAGGAATGAAGCCAATATTGATACCTGGATATTTCGTATTGCAACCAATAACTGCCTGCGTCAACTGGAACGGAAGAAGCAAATCTTATCTACGCAGTTTCCTGCCGATTTATTTGAAGATGAAAAGACGGATATTGAGCCGCAGATTCAGTTACTATACAAGTTTATTGCAGAGCTTTCGGAGATAGACCGCATTATCATTTCGCTGGAGCTGGAAGATGTCAGGCAAGCGGATATAGCGCAAATCATTGGATTGTCGGAGAGTAATGTCCGTGTAAGAATTCATCGTATAAAAGCCCAGTTAACAAGAAAATTCAAAGAATATGGAGAGTAATATTGATATAAAAGAATTGTGGAACAGGCAGGCTGTTCCGGCTGCCGATCAATCTGAAATATTGAATAAGATCAGCCGTTTCAGAAAGAGCGGTCTTAAAAGTGGGATATTTCTTGATGTTATCTTAGTGTTGACTATCCTTTTTATGATATTTATCTGGATCTATTTCAAACCGCAATTCTTGAGTACTAAGATTGGAATCATTGTGGGAATCTTGCCGATGTGTATTGTGGTGGTGGTCAATCGGAAGATAACTTCTTTGTATAGGTCATTGGACGAGAAACAGTCGAATATCGATTATCTGAATAATTTGCTTATGCTGAAAGGGAAAGAAACTTTCATGCAGACTAAGGTAATGAGTTTATATTTCATTTTGCTATCCTTCGGTATCCTTCTTTATATGTATGAATATACTCTTAATTCATCTTTTACGTTCAGACTGATAGCGTATTCTGTTTTGTTTTTATGGATTGCCCTTAATTGGTTTGTTCTGCGTCCTGTAATGATTAAAAAGAATAGGCGGAAGATGGATTGTTTGATCAGACAGATCGAAAAGATTAAGTCGCAAGTGGATGAATTTTAGTTTCTAAAAAAAAGTTGTACATTTACTCGCTCAAAATAAAAAGATGCAGTATGAAAATTTTAGTTACTTACGCCGTACAGGGTGAGTTTACGGAGTTAAAGTTTCCCGGATTGATAGGAGAGGAAGAAGTTCACATCGGCTATATTCGTACAGGAGTAGGCAAAGTGAAGTCAGCTTATTATGTTTCTGAAGTGCTCAATCAGGCCAAGCCGGACTTGGTGATCAACGTAGGTACGGCGGGAAGCATTGATTGCCAGGTAGGGGATATTCTGGTGTGCCGTCATTTTATAGATCGTGATATGCAGAAGTTAGCCGATATGGGCTTGGAATATGAGATTGATTCTTCTGCCTTGTTGGCAGAGAAGGGATATTGTACGCATTGGGCGGGAGAAGGCATTTGTAATACAGGTGATACGTTTCTGACAGAACTTTCGGATGTGAAAGGCGATGTGGTTGATATGGAAGCTTTTGCGCAAGCCTTTGTTTGCCGTGTCAAGAACGTGCCTTTTATTGCTGTGAAGTATGTGACGGATATCATAGGACAGAACTCCGTGAAGCATTGGGAGGATAAACTGGCTGATGCACGTAAGGGGTTGGGGGAATTCTTTGAACAGATAGGTGGAGCGGTAAAATAAGCATCTACTTCAGCGTCTTAAACGAAAGGATATGATAGGTTACTCCTGCTGCAATAATCAGGAGTATTACTTTTACCCATATATACGGTATGATAAAAAACACGCAGTAGAGCATGGTGATCCACATCAGCGAGATGGAAATTATCTTTGCGCGTAGAGGGATGGCTTTGTTTTCACGAAAGTTGCGGATATAAGGGCCGAGATGCTTATGATTTAATAACCAGTTATACAGGCGAGGCGAACTTTTAAAGTAGAGTGCAGCCGTGAGTAGCAGAAATGGAGTAGTGGGTAGCAACGGCAGAAAAATGCCGAGGATACCAAGTGCCAAAGAGAGTGTACCAAGTGCTATATAAAGGGTTTTCATGCCGCAAAAGTACTCTTTTTTTGTTTACGGAGAAAGTTCTGTTTGCTTTGTTATCTGACATTCACTTTAAATGCTTATGTTTGCGAAGAATTTTCAATAAAGTCAAAACATGTATTTGAGAAAATCCGTCTTCACGCTATTGCTGATACTGTGTAATGTATTTGTTGTGGTGGCACAGACCACTGCAGATTCTTTAGCACTTGTTACTGCTCATTGGAATGTAACTTCTATGGGAAAAGGTGTACTTTGTCGCGAAGCGGAGTTCGTTTCTTTGTATGGTGTTCCGCAGCATGTTGCTATTCTTGAAATCAAACCGGAACAACATCGGTTTGACATTTTAATTCATTCTCCTAAAGAAGAAACCAGTAATGCTGCCCGTCGTTCCGGTGCAGTGGTGGCTATTAACGGTTCTTATTTCAATATCAAGCAAGGAACTTCTATCTGCTATTTGAGGAAAGACGGGGTGGTGGTGGATACTACTGCGACCGGTGTACTCAGTACTGTATCCAATGGTGCCGTGAAAATAGATAAAGGGAAACTGGACATCATAGCTTGGAAGAAACAGGATGAGAAAACTTGCGAACAGAAAGAAGGGAGTATTCTCGTTTCCGGCCCGTTGATGCTGCTGAATGGAAAAGCTTGTGACTTGTCTGCTTGTAACCGGTCATTCGTTCAGACTAAACATCCACGGAGTGCCGTGGCTCTGATGAAGGACGGAACGGTGTTTCTGATTGCGGTTGCGGGCCGTTTCGAAGGTAAGGCGGAAGGTATCAATATCCCTGAGTTGACACATCTTCTTCGTGTATTGGGTGCAAGGAAAGCTTTGAACCTGGATGGTGGTGGTTCTACTACACTCTGGAGTGCTTCTGCACCGGATAATGGAATTGTAAACAAGCTTACTGACAATAAACTTTATGATAATAAAGGGGAGCGTAAGGTTGCCAATTCACTTTGTGTTTATGAATAAAAGCGGAAGATTTAAACTGTAATCCTTAGAATTTTTGTACTTTTGTGCCGTGCCGAGGTGACATTAGGTGCGACAACAGACAAAGTATTTTCTTAATTAGCGTATTAACAAGAATATGTATACAGTTATCAAACGCATGGAAATATCAGCTGCCCATAGCCTGAAACTTTCCTATCGCAGCAAATGTGAGGATCTGCATGGTCACAATTGGATTATCACAGTCTACTGCCGTTCCCGGGAACTCAATGCCGATGGAATGGTAGTTGATTTCAGTCACATCAAAGAAACGGTGAAAGGAAAGTTAGATCATCGTAATTTGAATGAAGTTCTTCCATTCAATCCTACCGCAGAGAATATAGCCTGCTGGATATGTGAGCAGATACCTACTTGCTTCAAAGTCGAGGTGCAGGAATCTGAATCCAATGTAGCCACTTATGAGAAAGAATAACCCTACTGAAAGCCGGCACAAATATTTTTTATGAGAAAGATTAATGAGATTTTTTATAGCTTGCAAGGTGAAGGCTATCACACCGGCACGCCTGCTGTCTTTATCCGCTTTTCCGGTTGCAATCTGAAATGCTCTTTTTGCGATACACGGCATGAAGAAGGTGTGCTGATGTCCGATGATGAAATTATTGCCGAAGTAGGAAAGTATCCGGCTGTTACGGTTATCTTGACGGGTGGAGAACCTTCTCTCTGGGTTGATGAGGCTTTTATCGACCGTTTGCACCAGGCGGGAAAGTATGTCTGTATCGAAACGAATGGAACGAATCCATTGCCCCCAAATATTGATTGGGTGACTTGTTCTCCCAAGCAAGGGGTGAAGTTGGGGATTACCCGTATGGATGAGGTGAAGGTCGTTTACGAAGGTCAGGATATTGGAGTCTACGAGTTGCTTCCTGCTGAATATTTCTTTCTGCAACCATGTTCATGTAGTAATACTGCGGAAACAGTGGCGTGCGTCATGCAACATCCTAAATGGCGGTTAAGTCTGCAAACACATAAACTGATTGACATTCGTTAATGAATCGGGTAGTGTTATAGGATGACAGGGGTAATAAATGAAAATAGCTGCAAGTTTTTACTTGCAGCTATTTTCATCTTGCACGGGAGGAGAGGCTCGAACTCCCGACACCTGGTTTTGGAGACCAGTGCTCTACCAACTGAGCTACTCCCGTGTTTGCGGCTGCAAAGGTAATGTAAACTTTCAAATATGCAAGAGGGATGAGCGATTATTTTAACGCTCTCTCGTCTTATAACATCTGTAAGTCCTGATACATAATGCGGTAGGCTGCTGCTTTTTTTTCTAAAGCAAGCGGATAAGCGCGCGAAGAAGAGGGCATCCGATAGAGTCGCATAGGTCTGCCATCAAAAACAAACTCTGTAAAATCTCCCACTTTCGGCTTTTCAAGAGAGAATTGTTCGCATAAAGTTTCCGTTGCTTTCTCACCTGTAGTAACTATGGCTTTACATTCCGGTAAGCGACGGAGCATGCCCTCGATATCCGTAGGTTCTACAACTTCCAGAAATTTGTCGGATGCATTGTCTTGCAACCGTCGTATGGCGGTAGCTGTATCAAATAGGGCAATGCCTTTTTCTTGTAGGAAAGGGATAATGCGATCTTTGTCGAAAGCTTTTGCCGTTTCGTTCAGAAAATGGTTCTTATCATTGAAGAACAAGAGTCCTACAATCCGCCACATATCATTGTTCCAGTTCGGATAATAAAACTCCATCGACCACCTTTTCTTTTGAGGTGGAAAACTTCCCAGCATCAGCAAACGGGCGTTAGCAGGAAGAAAGGGTTCTAAAGGGTGCCGTTCGATTTCCATACTTACTATTTTTAGGATAAAAAATGTCTGAAAAGCCCGGAATATGATTCAGACTTCTCAGACGACTCTGTGATTTTCTTATGCAAAAGTATAGATTATTTCCGGAAGTTACTCTGCTATTTCCAGATTACTCATCTTTTCTGTGATGCGGAAAGGGAAGTCCGGATATTCGTACAGGCTGAACCGTGATTCGGTTTTGCCTTCCGTATAATTCCAGATACTTGCGTAGTCTTCCACATCTTCTCCCATGGCACGCAGTTGTCGCAGGTAGGCGGCTATGGACTTATTCTCTACGATATATACCTGTCTGAGTTGATTGATTATCGGGCTGTGGCGACGTGTTCCGTCGTGGTCGAAACGAAGGATGCGCTTTCCGTCTTCGGTCATTCCTACCAGATTGAACGTCATGCTCTTGCCAATGGCGGGCAGGTTTAACACGCTGCGGTCTGTGGCAAGAAACGGAAGATGATGTATCTTCAGGAAGTGGCGGATACAGGATGCAGGATCAAGTGCGGTTTCGAGCGATGCAGACAGGTTGAAGGCATCTTCTTTATTTAGTTTGCCGAAACGCTTTTCTTCTTGCTGTTCCTGCATGGAACGGCTGTTTGGTGTAAAGACTGCGTTGTTTTCTTCGAAACCTTTTACGGAGAATGTATAGTAACAGACAACTCCCAGTTCGTTAAGTACTTGGCGTAGGCGGGTGGTATGTCCCCGACGTGAGGCAGCTACGTTATACACAAGTTGGTTGGTAATCAGCCAGCCTGCCGATAATAATTTGCGAATACCTTCCTTTGCCTCGGGAGTAACCTCCAATGGAGTTTGGAAATGCGTTTGAATGATGAACTGACGGATACCGATGACGGATGCTTTCTCCTTGAAAGTTCGCAGAATTTCTACCAATTCATTGTTGATACGCATTGGCAGATAAGCTGGCAAACGCGATCCGAGGCGGATACGCTGTAATTCGGCATATTTTTCTCCTTCCGGGCGTTCCTGATTGGCTTTCCGTTTACGGGCAGCCATACGGTAAACGGCTTCCAGAATTGTGTTCAGCGTCTTGTTCTGACTCATGAGGGCATCTCCACCTGTGATGAGGATATCACGCAACTGGGTATCTTCCTCGAAGTAAGTCATCAGACGGCGCAATTTCTTTTCCCATGTTTCTTTAGGACGTAGGGAGTCAAACTCAAAATTGAGTCGTTTGCTCTGGAAGTCATACATACGCTGGCAGGAAGCACAAAGCCCGCCACAAGCGCGTCCCATGGTATCGGGAATGAGGATGGCTACTTCCGGATAACGACGGTGGATATTGTGCCCGTCGGGCAGGAGCCAGCCGGCCGCATTGGGTTTTCCGGCTTCTACTATGTCTTCACGTTCCCAAGCGCGGATTTGTCCGTAGGTTTCCACCAGTTGCGGGGAGTAGAGGATGTAGCTGCGCAGAGATTCATCGTTGTATCCTGTACTGCCGGGATTTAACAAGTGCAGATAGTAAGGTGTAACGAAGAAAGGCATTCCTTTCTTGCGGGCACGAGATAACAGATACATGGTTTCAGCAGAAAGTGAATTGCCCAGAAAGCGATTCAGTTCTGTAGGGCTTTTGGCAGCCATGGCCAGATGGAAACGGAAATCGTTCCACCATTCGTTGACGAGGCGGTATTTCTCTTCGTAGCTGATGCCCTCTTCAAAGTGGTAGCGGGAAACAGCGGTACGGTGCTCTATCTTCTGTATCAATGCGTGCAGAATACGCTCTTTATTTTTGGCATGGATCAGTTGTACGTCTTCGTCCAGTCCGCTGGGCCAGCGCTCGGTCCACGCTTTGACGCGTTGGGGTGCGGGGAGTGGGGCAGCAGGATGCTGTAAGCGTTTGAATTGCTGGAAAATATCCAGGAACACGTCTGTTTCCACATCTTCTTCCAGATTTCCGATAAGAAACACGTATAGAAGTGACAGGGTAGAAACAATCATTTGTTCATCGGTAGAAAGTTCATGGACTTCCTGGCCGTCATATTCAATCAGAAGTCGAATTTGCCTGACAACTTCACTTTCCGTATCAGCCTGATTGGTAATGAATTCCGAAATGCCTTGCTTGAAGCTTTCCGTACCGTCGCTCTGTTCGGCGATGCGTACAATTTCGGGAAGTTCATTTCGATAAAGTTGCTTCAACTGGGATAAAGTGAGTGCAAGCATTTTCTTTTGTTTCATAAGCGGTTGTTTTTTAATGATTAATACTGAAATAACTACGAGTTACGAGCTACAAGTTGCAAGTAACAAGCTGAGTTAAAAGTTATAAGCTACGGGTAACTCTGATAGCCTGAAAGGTTGCCTGACTTACTGAGCCTAAATCAAACTATTTGAATTATCAAATCTTCTGAGTTATCGGATATTCTAAATTATGAAATCTTCTGAATAATCAGATTACTTGAACTAATAGGTTTTGAACTATCAACTTATCAGAGTTTTTTAACTTACCCAGTGCAATAGTTTGTCACTGATAGCTTGTTGCCTGTGGCTTAGCGGATAAAGTCCGCTATATCTTACAACAATCTCTTTGCATAAAGTGTTGTTGCTCCTTCGAGCAAAAAAGTTGCATAAAAATAACAAAAAAAGGCGAGAAAATCATTTCTCGCCTTTTCTATTGATTATTTCTTTAGAAAACTTTTTCTTTTGATAACAGTTTTTACCTGATAGATATTTCAAGCTTATTTCTCTTCCGTGGCTTTGTTTTTCGGTTCTTTTTTAGCCAGTAATACAACGTTGTACACGTATTCTGTCATCCACTGCTCGGAGTATCCCAGACGCTCTTTATATTGGCGGACTGCCATAGCCGTCTTATGTACATCGTCCTTTTTCCATACGGTTTTGGTGCAGACATCATGTACGGTCTTTTCGGTCATACTGCGCAGTGCGCCTTTAAAAACAGAGGGCACGCGAAACTTCCATTGCATCAAGTTACCCATCAACATCATCAGGTCTTGTGAGAAGCCTTGATACATAAACAAGTATGCCTGCACATCATTCTGCGTGCGGCAATGCTTCTTTACGGAAGCGTCGATTTCCTTGAAGAAGTTTTCACTCAGTCCATAGTCCTGCATCAGCATTTTGCGTGAAGCAGTCTTTTCGGCTTGTCCCAGTCGTCCGCCCTGAGTCGGTATTTTGAACAGGCGTTTGAAGTTGGCTACATCCGGCACGAAACGAATGTTCGTAATTCCCAGATTAGCGGCAATCACGGACTGGAAATAAACGCGTGTCAGTGACACGAAATCTTCCACGTTTTTGGAGGAAGTACCCTCGGAATTCTTTTTAAATAGTTTGGCAAATACACCCATCTTATTTATGTTTTATGATTTATGATTTATAATTGCCGGGGCAATTGCGGTTACAAAAGTACGAAATAAGTTGATTTACACCAACAATTGTATAAATCATAATTTATAAATCATAAATCTCTTACCAGCACTCTATGTCATTTTCTACCTCTTTGAGGCGGTCTTTTGTGAAAACAGGGTCTTTGATACCCACCCGCTTCTGTGCACGGTAGTCTTCCAGTAGTTTAAAAGCGTATTTACCGAGCAGGCTGATGGCAATCAGGTTACAGAGCGCCATCAATCCCATGGTGACATCTGCCAGACTCCAGGCCACATCCAGTGCAGCGAGTGCACCAAATAGCACCATACCACCTACCAGAATACGGTAAATGTTCAATATCCATTTCTTACGGGTAAGATAACGTACATTGGCTTCTCCATAATAATAATTACCCAGAATGCTGCTGAAGGCGAAGAAGAACAAAGCAATAGCAACAAAAATGCTTCCTGCTGAACCTATCTCATTCGTCAATGCTTGTTGCGTAAGTTGTACCCCGTTGGTAGAGCCGTCCAGCGGCGCACCACTGAAAAGTATAATGAACGCGGTGCAGGTACATATAATTAATGTATCGGTGAAAACGCCCAAGGTCTGTATCAGCCCCTGCTTTACGGGATGTGTGACGTGTGCGGTGGCTGCCACATTGGGAGCGGAACCCATACCTGCTTCATTGCTGAACAATCCCCGCTTGATGCCTTGCATCAATGCGATACCTACACCGCCACCCAATGCCTGTTGCCAGCCGAAGGCATGGCTGACGATGAGTTTGATAACGGCAGGAAGTTCAGTGATGTTGATAGCTACAATAATCAGTGCCAAAGCAATATATCCCAATGCCATAATGGGGACAATAATGCTGCTCACTTTAGCAATGCGCTGTACACCACCGAAGATAATAAGCAGCGTGGCTATGGTAATAACCCCTCCTACGATGGCATGGTCGAAACCGAACGCATGTTCAAAAGCTGCACACAGCGTATTGCTTTGTACGGAGTTGAAGGCGAAGCCGAAAGTGATCGTAATGAGTATGGCAAATACAGTACCCATCCACGGTTGTTTCAATCCTTTCCGCATATAATAAGCGGGACCGCCAATGAAAGAGTCTTTGCCTCTCACCTTATATAATTGTGCCAATGTAGACTCTACGAATGAACTAGCAGCACCAAACAGGGCAATGACCCACATCCAGAACACTGCTCCCGGCCCGCCTACAGCGATGGCAGTGGCCACACCCGCCAGATTGCCCGTACCTACACGGCTGGCAATGGAGATAGCAAATGCCTGAAATGAAGAAATATGCTTTTCACCTGGCTTGCCGTTTGTTCCTGCTGAGTCACCTAGTAAACGTACCATTTCACCTATCATGCGGAACTGTACGAAGCGGGTTTTCAGCGTGAACCAAAGGGCACATCCCAAAAGCAGAGCGATGAGGATATAGGTCCAGAGAATATCGTTGATTGAATTGATTATATTCATGCTATATTGTTTAATATTTACTTGTTTAATGATAAACTGTCGGTTCTTCTGTCTGAATTTATTGATTATAAAGGTCGCAAAAGATATATTTTGTAACTGATTGAATATTACTGTGTTGTGTTGAGGCGTTCTAAGACTGCAACTGAGGTACCTTAAGTATACGACTGAGATACCCTAAGTATCATACTGAGATACCCTAAAATAACAACTGTTTCTGTTTTTTGTTTTTCTGTAAATAACTTTTTCCTCATAACCCAAAAGTAAAAGTCAGGATAGAAGAATAATCATTTATTTTAGTCTGAAGTGAAACTTATGACCTTCAAATACCGGTTCTACAATATCAAACCGGATGAACTTGGCAAGTAAATGTTCCGCTGCACGTCGGGAAAGGCGTGCCAGCCTACAATACCTGTTTAACGATAGACTGTCATTTTCTTCCAACAAGTCAAGCAACAACTGTTCGCGTTCAGTATAAGTTATCAGTTCTCCCCGCGGACTACCACTTTGCTGCCATACACGCAGATGAACCGGTGTAGCGAGTATATTCTCATCCTTGATGCGCAGATAAGCCAACGGTTTTCCAGTTTCATCCTTGGCATATACGGGTTTTTGCAAACTTTCCTCAATCTGCACTACCAGCACACTGCGTCCTTCCGCTTGAAAGGTCTGCATGGTATAATTCACTTCCGGCTGACAGTACATTTGTGCTGCCGCCTCTATCATATATTGTTCCTCATCGGAGCGAACTCCGGCAATCTTTCCGTTATCTTTTACCCCGATCAGCAACCGCCCGCCGTCCGTATTGGCAAAGGCGGAGAGCGTTTTTGCGATCTTACGGGCATCGGAAATCTCAAACTTAAAGTCCTGCCTTTGGTGTTCGCCTTCGGCTATGAGCAAGTGTATGTATTCCGTATCTGTAAGGGGTTTCATGCCTGCAAAAGTAGGTAAAAAACGCCAGAGGACGTTTTTTTGTGCAATTTTTGCGGATTATTTCAAAAAAAATATTGTTTTTCTGCATTTATTTCAAGAAAGAGTGTATTTTTGCCAGACATTATTAACGAAGTAATATTAATAAGAAAAGGATTATGAAAGAATTAGTTGAAAAAGTTGCTGAATTGTATGCAGCATTCGAGAAAGATGCAAAAGCTCAGATTGAAAATGGTAACAAAGCTGCCGGTACTCGTGCACGTAAGGCTTCTTTGGAAATCGAAAAATCAATGAAAGCATTCCGCAAAGCATCTTTGGAAGCTGCTAAATAATAAGCACGCTTACTGAAAGAATTGAAAGACCGTCTCAATGAGAGCGGTCTTTTTTGTTTTACAGGTGTGAAGACACTCTGAATAGTTCTTTATTATTTAACTTCCCATTATTTGTTTCCTTCTCTTCGAATTGCTAATTTTGGCCCAATTATTAAGTTGTGTAGTGGATATGAATGAAAACGTCCTCAATAAACTGAAAATACTGGCGGAGTCGGCCAAATATGACGTCTCATGCTCGTCTAGCGGTACCGTGCGTTCCAACAAACCCGGTATGTTGGGTAATACTGTCGGTGGTTGGGGCATTTGCCATAGTTTTGCTGAGGACGGACGTTGCATTTCACTGCTGAAGGTGATGTTGACGAACTATTGCATTTACGACTGTGCATATTGCATCAATCGTCGCTCTAATGATTTGCCGCGTGCTACGCTTTCTGTCAGTGAGTTGGTAGATCTGACGATGGAGTTCTATCGCCGCAATTATATAGAAGGATTATTCCTGAGCAGTGGTGTGGTGCGGAGTCCGGATTATACCATGGAACGCTTGGTGCGCGTGGCAAAAGACTTGCGCACAGTGCATCGTTTCAATGGCTATATCCATTTGAAAAGTATCCCCGGTGCCAGTCGTGAACTGGTGAACGAAGCGGGGTTGTATGCCGACCGCCTCAGCGTCAATGTAGAAATACCGAAAGAGGAGAATCTGAAACTTCTTGCCCCGGAGAAAGACCATAAAAGTGTATATGCGCCGATGCGTTATATTCAGCAAGGCGTGTTGGAAAGTTCGGAGGAACGGAAGAAACATCGCCATGCACCACGTTTTGCCCCTGCCGGACAGAGTACGCAAATGATTGTAGGGGCTACGACGGAAACGGACAAAGATATCCTTTTTCTTTCATCAGCTCTTTACAAAGGACCTACAATGAGGCGTGTTTATTATTCCGGTTATATCTCTGTGAATACGTATGATACGCGTTTGCCGGCCCTGAAGCAACCACCGCTGGTGCGTGAAAATCGCCTGTATCAGGCAGATTGGCTCATGCGCTTTTATCAGTTTAAGGTGGAAGAGATTGTGGATGATGCATATCCTGACCTGGACCTGGAGATTGATCCTAAACTGTCGTGGGCCTTGCGCCATCCCGAGCAGTTTCCGGTAGATATCAATCGGGCGGATTATGAGATGTTATTGCGTATTCCGGGTGTCGGAGTGAAGTCGGCAAGATTGATCGTGGCATCCCGTCGTTTTTCTAAGTTAGGTTTCTATGAGTTGAAGAAGATAGGAGTAGTGATGAAGAAAGCGCAGTACTTTATTACTTGCCATGAACTCCCCATGAAGACAGTGAATGAGATGACTCCGCAAGCAGTACGTAGTTTGCTGATAACGAATCCGAACAAGAAGAAAGTGGACGAAAGGCAGTTATTACTTGATTTCCAAGACTAAGAGAGTTCTTTTCCATGAATATATTTGTTTTTGATAATACTTTCGAGGGTTTGCTGACTTCTGTTTTTGAAGCCTATTCCCGTCGTGTTTTTCCTGATGCATTGTCTCCGGAAGGAGAGCCATTACCTTTATTTTATGATGAAGTTTTCACGGTAATCACTGAAGAAGAAAAGGCGAAGCGAGTATGGCGTGGTTTGCAGAAGAAACTTTCTTCCGGTGCTCTGTCTTGCCTTGCCCAATGTTGGCTGGCGGAGGAACAGGAAACTCCGATACTTTTGTTCCGCTATATTCGTAAGGCGATTGATGCTCCCCGTTCCATTGAAACCAATTTTGCCGATCCGGATGTACTGGAATTCTCGCGTATGTGGAAGCGGGTGGATTGGGAACGTCTTCGTATGCTCCAGTTTATCCGTTTTCAGAAAGCTGCCGACGGCACCTTCTTTGCTGCGGTAGAGCCGGAAAAGAATGCTCTACCACTGGCTATCGATCATTTTAAGGATCGTTTTGCCGATCAGCCCTGGCTGATATATGACATAAAACGGGCGTATGGTTTCTATTATGATTTGAAAGAAGTACGTCAGGTCACTTTTGAAGAAGGTTCATGCGAGCGACATCTGGTCACAGGTATGCTGGATGAAAGCCTGATGGATAAAGACGAGAAACTTTTTCAGCAACTCTGGAAGACATACTTTAAAGCCATCTGTATCAAAGAACGGCTAAATCCGCGGAAGCATAAACAAGATATGCCTATACGTTACTGGAAACACATGACAGAGAAGCAGTAATAAGATCATTCGATTTGTTCTACTGTCACATCCGGCCATTCCTGCATAAGTGACAGCATGTGTCCTTCGTCATTACTCCGCTTGGATTTGATAATCATAGTCACTATATACCTTTCTGTATCTCCGGAACCTAATCTTTCCATTTTGTAGGAGACTAACATATAATTTCGGGAGTTAAAGCGATCGGATACTTCCTTAAGGATATCCTTATTTCCGGTAGAGAATGTTATCATAGAGCTTTTCATCCCTACACTTTTGAACAGGATGCTGAGCAGTTCCAATCCTGCCAGAGTGAGCAGGGTAGCGGCTATACTTATTACATACATTCCGGCTCCAACCGCCAGACCGATGCCTGCTGTAGCCCATATTCCGGCAGCAGTAGTCAATCCTCTGACTATTTGCTTTTGTAATATGATGGTACCGGCACCGATAAAACCGATACCGCTGACTACCTGGGCCGCTACACGACTCGGGTCCAGCGAGACGCTGTTTTCTTTGATAATGTCCTGAAAGCCATATTGGGAAACAATCATGATGAGGGCACTGCCCAATGATACTAAAAAGTGAGTACGGTATCCTGCTTCTTTGGCACGGTATTCTCTGTCTAGGCCGATGATGGCACCTAAGATGCCGGCTACTAATAGTCTGAGTACGAAATCGAAATCTAATGTCATATTGGCTCCTTTCTGTGTTTTAAGTTACTGTACTTTTTCTTTCGGCTTGCCCCGAAAGAAAAAGATACCAAAAAGAAAGAGGCAATGGCAGTGTCGGAGTAGCTCCGGAAGTGCAACCTTGAGTTTTTCTTTTGGTATCTTTTCTTTTGTCTCAAGACAAAAGAAAAGTACTTAATTTATAACCCATGCCCTATTATGCGGCACAGTCTTCTTCGGATCATAGTGCATTCCCGCCTGTGTCGGTATTTTAAGAACGTATGTACGTCCGCTTTTGTTTTGTAAAGAACTATCGCGCAGCCATGGGTTGGCATCCTTCAGTTGGGCGTAGGTAATACCCTTACTCTTGGCAAATTGTGCCAGATTGTCGATACTTGTTGTTACATTGATCTCTGTATAGGGAATGACAGGGTAAAGATGTTCCCGTTTCAGTAAAAAGCCATAGCGCTGCGGATTACTGATGACGGCTTTAGCGGCAAGCAGACGGAACATGTAACGGGAAGTTTCTTCTACAAGCCAAAGGTCTACGGCTTGATCTACGAGCTGTTTTTTCAGTTCAGAGGAGATGCGGCCTTGTCCACCATTGTAAGCAGCGGCTACGCAAAGCCAGTTACCATATCTTTGGTAGGCATCTTTCAGATACTGGCATGCGGCACGGGTGGCTTTCTCCACGTGATAACGTTCGTCGATATTGGGGTTTACTTCAAGGCCGAATTCGCGTCCGGTAGTTTGCATGAACTGCCACATTCCGGCTGCTCCTGCCGGACTACGGGCAAGGGTGTTGAGGTTACTCTCTATTACGGCGAGGTATTTGAAATCGTCGGGTACACCGTTTTCCTTCAATATGGGTTCTATGATGGGAAAGAAGCGGTTCGCACGCTTGATGGTGAGCATGGTGGTGGAGTGCATATAGGTGAACGACATTTGTTCACGGTCCATGCGTTCACGATGATCGTAGCGTGTCAGGTCAATTTCCTGTCCGGCAAAGGTGATTTTATCCGGTACGGAAGGGGAGGTGACACAATAGGGAACTTCGGATTTAACGGATTGCTGTTCAGGATCTATCGTGCTGTGCCCAAACAGAAATGGAAGTGCGGCACCGGCGCATAGAGCAACTGAGGTAACTATCAGGATATGTATTGAGTTTTTTTTCATTTTCAAAAGTTTGTTTGGTTCGAGGTCGAATATACAATATTTACGGGAATGAGGCAAGAACTATGGTGTCTTTACAACGAATCTTAGTTCTTTATAGGCAATCTTTCCCATAACCACCGGGGGATCATTCGCCAGAAAAAGACAACTACACGGTATCTACCGTCAATCACAATGACCCGTTTTTTCCGGTTCAAGGCATGGACGATACTCTTCGCTACCTGATTGGCTTGCATAAGCATGGGGAACTTACCACTTTTCAGTAAGTCGGTAGCGACGAAACCCGGGCGTATGTCTGTGAAATGGATATTCAAGTGTTGCATCCGGGAGAGTTGTGCCAAGGCTTCGATGTAAGTATTCTGGAAGCGTTTCGTTGCGGAATAGGCCGGGGCGATGCCCAATCCTTTGGTGCCTGCAATGGAGCTGATGACAGCGATATGCCCACCTCCTTCGTTTTTGAAGTGATTGAAGGCGGCGGTCACCATGCGGGTGAATCCTTCTACGTTGGTACGGGCGGTATTTAGTTCTATTTCCGGTTTCAGGTCTGGGTTCTGACTTCCTATGCCGGAGCTGAGGAAGAACAAATCCATGCCACCTAACTTCCGGATAAGTGTCTCCAGTAGGGTAGGGGCATCTGGATCTGTTACGTCCAGACGTTGGATTTCGATTTGCCCGGGGGCGGTGGCTTGCAGTTTCTCCAATGCTTCTTCCCGTCTTCCGGCAATACCGATGTGCCAACCTTGCTGAATTAGCAGTTTGGCAACTTCTTCTCCTATGCCGGAGGTGGCTCCTATAATAATGGCTCGTTTCATAATTACTGTATTAGTAGTTTGTTAATTGCATGTGCAGGATGGGAAAGGGCTTGCCTTGTGCATCTGTTTCATCCCGGCTTATTACTTCAAAGCCCCTGTTACGGTAGAAGCGGAAAGCCTGTTCGTTTTGTTCGTTGACATCCACTTTGCGGAAACTTTGTTTTCATATATTTTATTGTCCGATGACGGTTGCTACTATTTTTCTTCCACCGCCATGATTGCGGAATTCACAGAGGTATATACCTTGCCAGATACCCATATTCAGTCTACCATCAGTGATAGGTATGCTGAGACTATTACCTGTCAGAGTCGATTTAGCATGGGCGGGCATGTCGTCATCTCCTTCACAGGTATGCATATAGTAGGGTTCCCGTTCTTTCACCAGGTGGTTGAAGATGGCTTCCATGTCCGTCTGGACATCCGGATCTGCATTTTCATTGATGCTAAGTCCGGCAGAGGTATGCTTGATGAACAGATGTAAAAGTCCGGCTTGCGGCAGACGCGGCAGGTTACGTATTATTTCATCCGTTATCAGGTGAAAGCCACGTGCACGGGGACGTAGGGTAAATTCTCTTTGAGTAACAAAAAATTGTTCCATTTTATATATTTCTATGCGTTATTATTTGCCGATATGATTTAGTATGAAAGTCTTTCTATTCTTTAGGGGCTTTATCAAGTGATGATCCGCAATACTTACAGAACTGTGCACTTTCTTCGTGTCCTCGCCTGTGACAGTTGGGGCACTCTCTTGCTACATTCTTTTCATGTCTTTTCATCAGCGATACGGAAACTATGCCGGTGGGTACTGCAATAATAGTGTAACCTATCAGCATGACACAACCCGAAAGGAATTTCCCCAAGGCGGTGACAGGAGTTATATCTCCGTAACCTACGGTGGTAAGGGTGACGCAGGCCCAATAAATACTGTTGGGAATATTGCTGAACTGCGTATTAGGCTTTCCTCCTTCAATCATGTACATCAGCGTTCCGATAGATATCACCAGAATAACCACAAACATAAAGAAAACTGCGATTTTCTTGCTACTGTCTCGTAGTGCTGTCAGCAGCATTTGCCCTTCTATCCAGAAGTTGAATAGCTTGAAAATGCGGAATATCCGTATCAGGCGGAAGGCCCGTATAATAAGCAGATAACGTGCCCCGGGAAATAGGAAAGCTAGATAAAGCGGTAGTGTAGCCAGCAAGTCGATGATTCCGAAAGCACTGAAAGCATATTTGGAAGGTTTAGGCGAGCAATACAATCGGGTGATATATTCGAAAGTAAAGAAAGCGGTCAGTAAATACTCCATAACAATGAATGGAGTTTTCAGCCATACCGGTAATCCTTGCAGGCTTTCCAGGATAACAAGTCCTACGCTAAGCAATATGCACCAGATCAGGGTAACATCGAATAGCTTCCCGGCAGGTGTGTCAGCTTCGAATATGATGACATATAGTTTTCGCTTCAAGGCCTGATTATGCATCAGTTCTGTGAATTTATCTTTCAGTTTCATGTTTCGTAATGTTTGTCACAAAAGTAGGAAAACCTTTCCGAATAAGAAAAAGGGTACTTGACTTTTTGTAACTTGCTGGAATATGGAGTATATTTGTTACCTGTTTTCACGATTTAAAAGTAAACAACCATGAAAAGAATAATAACCTTCGTTATCGGGGTTTTGTTCATCATACTTAAAATTAAGAGCGTATGAATAAAGTATGTGTAGTAACAGGTGGAGCTGCCGGTATCGGTCGTTGCATTGTCGAGATGTTTGCGGAATCGGGATATACGGTGTATTTCATTGATAAGACACCCGAGGCGGTGGAACTGGCGGAAGGAAAGATGTCGGAAAGAAGTCTTTCGGTAACAGGCTTTGTCGGAGATATTGCCGAGGAACAGACGCTGCGGGATTTTGTAGACTTTGTCTTATCCATAGAAGATCAGATCGACTGTCTGATAAATAATGCTTGCCTGACAAATGGAGGTATATTGAGCAACTGTTCGTATGAAGACTTCCTGTATGTGCAACGTGTGGGAGTAGTGGCTCCTTATTTCCTGGCTCTGTCTTTTAAAGACTACTTCAGTGGTGCAGGTGCTATTGTGAATATTTCTTCTACCCGTGCTTTTCAGTCGCAGGCCAATACGGAAAGTTATACGGCAGCCAAAGGTGGAATAACGGCTCTGACTCATGCGCTTGCGGTCAGTCTTTCGGGAGTTGCCCGTGTGAATTCTATTGCTCCCGGTTGGATTGATACGGGAAGCTATCATGAAGAGGATTATGTGCCGGCATATACGGAAGGAGACATCATGCAGCATCCCTCGCAAAGGGTAGGAGAACCAGCTGACATAGCCCGTGCAGTTCTTTTCCTTTGTGACGAACGGAACTCCTTTATCAACGGGGAGAACATTACGATTGACGGAGGCATGAGTAAACTAATGATTTATCATAATGATTATGGTTGGGATTATCAACCGTAGAAACTATTAAATATAAAAAGAGAATAATGGAAAAAGTAATTATCAACTCGTACGAGGAATTTGAAAAGCTGGTAGGCCAGCAGATTGGCGTTTCTGATTATGTAGAACTTTCGCAAGAGCGCATCAATATGTTTGCAGATGCTACGTTGGACCATCAATGGATACATGTAGACACGGAACGTGCAAAAACAGAAAGTCACTTCAAGACTACCATTGCGCACGGTTATCTCACTTTGTCTATGCTTCCGCATTTGTGGAACCAGATTATTGAGGTAAACAACCTGAAGATGATGGTTAATTACGGTATGGAGCAGATGAAGTTCGGGCAGGCGGTGTTGTCGGGACAAAGCGTGCGTCTGGTGGCGAAGTTACATTCGCTGGCAAATCTGCGTGGTGTGGCGAAAGCAGAGATTAAGTTTACAATTGAAATAAAGGATCAGCCTAAGAAAGCGCTTGAGGGGATTGCAGTGTTCTTGTATTATTTCAATTGAGGTATCCTTTTTCCCATTGGGATTAACTTATATCTGAGCGGGTTATGAATCTTTTCACCACAGAGGACACAGAATTCTCACAGAGTTTAATCAATTTGAAATCAAAAGAGTAGAACTCCGTGATACTCTGTGTTACTCTGTGGTGAAAACTCATTTTTGCACAGATATGAATTGATACTCCTTCTTATTTCTTCCTAATATATTCCTGCCACAAATGCCGGATAGCCGCCACCGGATGATAGAACAACATTCTCGGTCCTGCCCATCTCATCACTACTCTCATCCGTTCTCTCATTTCCGGCTTATAGCAATGCACGGTACAAATCCGGCAAGTTGATTTCCCGTCTCCGAACGGACAACGTGAAAGCCGTGTCTGCGCATACTCCAACAATTCCCTGCATTGCGGGCACAGTGTTCCGTTCCCCTCTTTCTTCCGGCAGTAGAGGCGAATCATCTGTTCTACGGTTTGCTTTTCATTTTCGATGCGAGAGTGTTTCATATAAGTTCCAAATGTTTTAATCGTGAGCGGATAGCCCCTTTTCCCGTTCGAAAATATCAGATAGCTCTGCAATTGTTTTTCCTTGATTGTATAATGTTGTCAAGTAGTTATCAGCTTTTTCTTCCCAGGGCAGATAAGCATTTCCGTATTTTTCTTTTTCAGCAGATACACTTTTCTTCTCTTTGGGTAGCATTTTTGCCAATTGAACGATGTGTCTGATGAACTCTGTTTTCCCTTCCGTATATGCCTCTCTGTCATGCTCGTACTTCTCTTTTAATTTCTTCTTGAGTTCTCCGTAATCATGAGCTACATCCGGGTGAGTTTGGAGGTAGTGGCAGAAAACAGGCTCATCCCAATGTCCGACATATCTTACGTGGATATGATAAGCCTGTCCCTGAAACCCCTGTAGGGTATATCCTTTCATGAACATCATGTGCGGGGCAGGTTTTTGAGGCTGTGGAGAATAAATATAACCTATGCTCTCCAGACTTTTGATTAATTCGTTGGTGTTGGTTTCACCATTGATTTCTAATAATATATCTATGGTTGGCTTTGCGATTAGTTGTTCGACGGCAGTACTTCCTATATGGCCAATGCGGTAGATGTTTTTGCCAATAGTATCGTAAAGTATTCTTTCTTCCTGATCGTATAATTTAGCCCAGTCTTTCTTATGCTCAGTCAAGATGATGGGAAACAATGTTCCTAACTCTTCATCGGACATTTCTGTCAATTGTTTCATAACGGGATTCGTTTTTATTTGTGTTGTAAAAGTACGCTTTTCCTGGTAAAGGGGGACATTATTACGGGCTTTTTTTATGCTTCGGCAGGTTATTCTTTTGTCTTTTCTTGCCATCGCATTGGCAAGGTTGTGCCAAGCCTATGGCAAAGTCTTGCCACTGCGATGGCAACAGTTTGCCATAGGCTTGGCAAAATGTTGTCAATACGGTGGCAAGATGTTGGCAATTAATTCTGCCAGCGTTTCAGCTTCGGAAACTCTTGCTTCATCATGGCAATTGCCTCTTCTTTAGTCACTTTCTGTTCCGAGTCTTTGTTGAATTCCTCAACAAACTGAGCGCAGTGTTCTAGCATTTCGTCCATGGTGCAGTCCTGAGTGAACTTTCCATTCTGATAACAGTAAGTACAGTAGTCTGCGCTGAGGCTACCGTCAGCATTTGTTCCGCAAACTTCATTGGATGTCAGCGGCATTCCGCAACTCTGGCAAAATTTCATTTCCATAATTGTTCTTGATTTTAGAGTTTTATAAATATGTATTCTTATTTCAATTGCAGCAATTTCTTTAGCAATCCTTCATTCAGCAGATGCACAGTCTCGAACTTCCCGTTATAGAATACCGCCCAATTATTGAAGATGCAAGGCAGTTGCTTGGCTTTCTCCAGCGTGTCGACTTCTATCAACCGCAAAGGCAACTGATTATTCTCACAATAATTATAGATTTGCTCGATGCAGTTGGGAATGTAAGGACATTGCACGCCGTAATATATAGTCAGCTCTTTATTCTCAATAGTCTGTTTCCTTGCATCCGCCGTAAATTGCGGTTGGCTGCCGTCAAGGGAAAGAGCTAATAATTCGTATTCGTCATTAATGCTATCCACTACCTTGAAGCCATATTTCAGCATAAATTTCTTGTCGGACAAGAAAGGCTTCTTCTTTTTGGAAGACAGCACACAGATACCCGATTTCCCTTGTGCCTTGGCATCGTCAATGCACGATTGCAACAAAGCTTCTCCATATCCTTTTCCCTTGTAGCTACCTGCCACCCACAGGCAGTAGATATACAGATAGTTATCCCCCGTTACAGGCACCCAAGCCTTTTCCAGCGGGGCATACTCGATAAACACCTTGCCTTGTACATCCAGTTTGCGGAAGACGTGCCCTTCTTTGACGCGTTCTGCCAACCAGTTCCGCTTATCATTTACACCTGTTTGATGCTTCTTATCAGAAATGGCGCAACATAAATGTTCGCTCATAACGTTATCCGGACTCAATGTGATAAATTCCATATTATTCTTTTGGTATTGGTATATAGATTTTTGTTATCCATTCTTGCTGATTTTGAGATAAACCATGTCCCGCAACTGTTTTCCGTCCTCATACATGGGATGGTCGTAGTTCTTGATGAAGAAATCGGGTATACGGTGGGAGTAGGTGAAGCCGCACTGTTCGTAAAACGGTATGGTATAGGTACTGTCTCCCGTGCCCACTAACATCGTCTGATAACGGTCCTTGTAGTGTTCCAGCAAAAACTTTATTAACCGTGTTCCATATCCTTTGCGTTGATAATGCGGATAGGTTGCAATGTTCTTTATTTCGTAGGTTCCGTTCCCTTCGTCGGTGATTACGCAGGCGGCTTTTAAGTCTCCGTCGTAGAGGGCAAACATTTCTCCGCGTTCCAGATAAAGGTCAATCATAGATTCCTGCTCGTCTGCGAGAAGCAGGAGTTCGAGGAATTCTTTCTTGTTCTTTAAGATAGGTACGATATTAATCATATAGTATTGACTGAATTGTTTTCAAATTTCCCAAAGATAGGTATTTGAAACGGGACGGACAATTTTTTGGTGTTAATTGGCTGCCAATCGATAAAATTCTGTAGTTTTGTAACTTCTGAATTCAAAATTTATACTAACACACAACAAATATGAAATATAGAACTTGCCTGACAACACTTCTATACAGCTTCCTTTTAGGACTTATCCTGCCCGCTTCGGCACAAAATTCTCTTCAACACCAGAAAGACTCTTTACGTCATGCCCTCGAACATACGGAAGGCATTGATAAGTTGCAGACTTACAACAAACTGTACTACATCTATATGGCAGAAGCCGGCGATGACCAGAAAATGGATACGCTGATGACGCTGTTTGAGCAGGCGGAAGCCGAAGCCATCAGGCAAGGCAACACACAAATGCAGGGAATGGTGTACGGCAATAGGATTATCTCCTATATAAACAGGAGCGAGCACGACAAAGTCATAGAAAAGGCGCCCGCCTATCTCGACTTTTATATCCGGCACGACTTGTGGAAATTCTATTATCAGATACACATGCAGCTTATCACTGCCTACAACCTGAAAGGAGACTATGAACTGGCCGCCGCCGAAGCCGGGAAAATGTATACCCGTGCCCGGGAGCGCAAGGACAAGGCAGGAATGGCAACCGCACTCTATGCCACCGGCATCATCTATAACCTGCAGAGGAGGCCGAAAGAGGAAGAAGACTGCTTCCGGGAGAGCATCAGCCTGTTGTGGGAAGTTTCCGGTTACGATAATATCCTGACGCAATCCTATGCCTTCCTGTGCGTGTCGCTTCGTGCACAGGCACGCTATGACGAGCTGCTGCAACTGGTGCCCGAATATGAAAAAGCCATCGCCCGCTTCGAGAAAGCCACCGGCAGGGTGCAGCCCGAAGCTCGGGGAAATCTTTATGTGGCACTGATGAACACCTATATAGATATTAAAGAATATGACAAGGCGGGCATATACCTCTCCAAACTTGAAGGTAGCGTCAGCAACAACATGTTGAAATTCGAACTGCTGCGGGCAAAGGCGCTGATATTGCAGTCGCGGGGAGATTACCGCACGGCACTTGCCGTTATCGACAGTGCCGTAATACAGGTTCAGGAATCGGCTTTCAACCTCAATGCCGTGCGTAAGATAAAGATGGAGATACTGGCACGGGCGGGGCGCAATGATGAAGCGTTTAGTCTGCTGGACGAAATCATTGCGGCGAACGACAGTATAAATAATGTGGAAGTCAACGCCCGCTTTGACGAACTGCGCACTCAGTATGAGGTGGAAAAGCACATTGCCGAGAAAGAGCGTAATTTCCATTATTTCCTGTTTGCCCTTGGCATTTGCCTGGTTTTGGTGTTGCTCCTGGCAGGCGTCTTCTACTATAACCGGATTATTTCTACCAAGAACCGCAAGCTGTACGAGCGAATCAAGGAACAGGACAGGCTGGCGGAAGGACTCACCAGAATGGCACAAGCCTGCGAAAGTACCGCATCGTCGGAAGCCCTGCCGCAGACATCCGATACTGCCGCCACCGTTGAGCAGCACCGGCTGGTTGCCCGTTTGCGCGAGTATCTGCTCTCCGGTGATAACCTTTCTAATGCCGAGATGAACCGTGACGAGATTATCTCCGCGCTCGGCACCAATAAAAACCTGCTGACCGACGCCGTCAGAGCCGTGACGGGGAACTCTCCCATGGAGTATATGCGCATGCTGAAACTGGACGAGGCACGCAAGATGCTCGACCATCATCCCGAACTTACGATTGAGGCGATAGCTTTCAGTTGCGGCTTCAATATCCCGAGCACCTTCTACCGTCTGTTCCGAAAACAGTATGGCATCAGTCCGGCGGAATACAGGAAACAGGCAAATAAATTATAAACATCTACTTACCAATCCCCCCAAAATCAAAAGCACGGTCCATCCGTGCTTTTTTTGTGCCCACATGCCCCAGAAGTATCTGAGGAGGGTGTGTTGCAATATATTTGGGACAAAATGCAATAAAGTCGGGACAAAATGCAATAGTGTTTCATCCGTAAATCGCTTCTTTTGCAGCATGATTTCTAAAGAACAAGAGCGATGAACGAATACATGTACCTTCTTATTGTGGCATTCATTTTTTGTATGGTGATAGCCATTTTTTGCCTCTTCCTGTATTGCCGGAAGATTGAGCGGAAGTGCAACCATTGCATTGCGAAAAGCCTTCGCGAACTGGACCGTATGTTTAAAGAGCTGGAACGCATGCAGGTGGAAAGGGAAACTATCGAAAAGATACTTAAAATAAGGATAAACCTATGAAACACTTACAAAGACATCTACTGGTTCTGCTCCTGGCGCTGCTGCCGGGAGTGGCAAGTTTCGCCGGAGAAGCGGCGGACAGTCTCTACATCTTTCGCTTTGTGCAAGGAAAAGATGCGTTCTACGCCCCCTGGCGGGACAACAGTGCGCAGCTCGAAGCACTCCTGACCCTGCTGCGTGCACACCGGGAGGCCATTCTTTCGGGCAGCATCCCGGTGCGCGTGGATGGATATTGCACCGGACAGGCCCCGGACGAAGAGAACCGGCGCATGGCTGCCGTGCGCAGCAACCGGGTGAAGTCGGAACTTATCGGACGGGCAGGAGTGACGGAAGCCTGCTTCGTGACCGCCAACCATGCCGTGGAGTACGCAGAAGGAGTGCGGAATGTAGTGACCGTGACGCTGTGCATCCCCGCCGATATCAACGAAACGAAAGAAGATTTAACCGACGCGGCTGACACGGATTTAAAGATTGTTCAGCAGGAGCAGAGGATTGTTCAGCAGGAGCAGAGGATTGTTCAGCAGGAGCAGAAAGCTGTTCAGCAGGAGCAGAAGGCTGTGCAGCAGGAGCAGAAGGCTGTGCAACAGGAGCAGAAAGCTATTCAGCAAGCCCAGAAGCCTGCCCGGCAAGCGAAGAGCGAAGCGGCAACCCCGGAACAGCCAACACCCACCCGCCGGAAAGAACAATCCCTTTCCCTTCGCACCAACCTCTTGTATGACGCCTTCCTGCTGCCCACCCTTGGCGTGGAATGGCGCATCAGCCACAGCATCGGCCTCAAGCTCGACGGCAGCTTCTCCTGGTGGGGCGGCAATCACGGCAAAGTACAGAAAGTGTGGCTCGTCAATCCCGAAGTGCGGTGGTATCTGCTGTGCGACAAACGCTTCTACGCAGGCGTCTCCGGCAGCTACGGCGAGTACAACATATATAAATATCTGCCCGGCAAACTGCTGAAGGGCGACACCGGCTATCAGGGCAAGCTATGGAATGCGGGCGTGACGCTGGGTTACCAATTATCCCTCTCCCGCAGTTTCTCCCTCGACTTCAACCTCGGCCTGGGCTATACCCGTTCCGCCTACGACAGCTTCGGCATGACCGACGGCGTGCGCATCCATAAGCAGCAAGGCGGAACAAAGAACTTCTGGGGCCCCACACAAGCAGGCATCAGCCTCGTGTGGACTATCGGAAACAATAAGTAAAACCATCTAAAACCAACGCATATGAAAAGGAACATCAGACAATGTCTTATCGTAGCAGCCACAGCGCTATCCCTTGCCGCCTGCGACGTGAAAGACCCCATCTACAACACCCCGCACCCGGAGCAAGGGGCAATTACCCTCGTTACCGACTGGAGCGGCATCGGCGAGGGACTGACCGCACCCGCAAGCTATACGGTAGAAGCCGGTGACTACTCCGCCACCCTCACCGGCACCACCAACCTGCTCGAACCTCTTTTTGAACCGGGCAGCTACCACCTGCATATCTACAACGCGCCGCAGCACATCACCGTTTCCGGCATCACCGCCACCGTCGCCGGGGCTTCGGGCAATGTGGACGGTGCGGGCCCCTTCGTGCAGGAGATGCCCGGCTGGCTGTTTACGGATGCGGTGGATGCCGTGATAGAGCCCGATACGGAGCAGACATTCACCGCCGTGATGCAGCAGCAGGTGCGGCAACTGACGCTCGTCATCGAGCCTACGGGCAGCACCACGGACAGGATAGAGCACATCGAGGGCTACCTGTCGGGCGTAGCGGGTACGCTGAATTTCTCTGCCGGCATCTACGCCACACCCACAAACGTGGAATTGCAGTTCGCAAAGATAGCCTCCGGCGCCAATGCCGGGAAGTACGCGGCAACCGTGCGCCTGCTCGGCATAGCGGGTGAGCGGCAGAAGCTGAACGCTATCATCCGCTTCACGGGCGGCAGCCCCAAAGCCCTGAACCTCACGAGCGACCTCACCACGGAGCTTGCCGCCTTCAACGCCGACAAGCGGCAGCCCCTTACCTTGGGCGGGAAAGTAGTGGAGACGCCTACCGGAGCCGACTTCTCCGCCACCATTACCGACTGGACACCGGGCAACGGCGAGGACGGCGAAGACGGCTCCGCCGGAATGGAAACAAACAATTAAATGAATTATCACTATCAATAACACTAAAAAAAGTAAGATTATGAAACTTAGAAACTTATCAATCATTGCCGCAGCAGCCCTTGCGTTGGCAGCCTGCAACAACGACAACGAAGCAACCACCGACAACTGGAACGGCGAAATCCGCCTCACCAGTGGCATCACCTCCCAGACCCGTTCCTACGGCCTCGACACACAGCTTGGCGCAGGCGTGCAGGTATCTGCCTGGGTAGACGACAACAAAAACCTCCCCCTCTACCAGAACAACGTGCTCACCGCCGACGGCACCGGCGGCTTCACTTACGCCAGCGACATGTACTACATCTCGCCCGACCCCGTGAACATCTATGCCATCCATGCCAACCCTGCCCCGGCAGGAGCCGACTTCCCCACATCGGTGTCCCACGAAGTGAAGGCCGACCAGACCACGAAAACCGCCTACGCCGCTTCCGACCTGCTCTATTCCACCAAGCGGAACGTAGCCCCCACCGCCTCTAAAGTGCCCCTCACTTTCTACCATTTGCTATCTAAAGTAGAAGTAGTGCTGAAGCCGGGCAACGGCGCCCCCGACCTCACCGGTGCTACCGTGACTCTGGAGAACACCGCCCTGAAGGCCACCTTCACCCCCAAGAAAGATGTCGACATGAGCCTCCAGGCCGAACGCCAGGCGATGATAGCCCTCACTGCCGACCCTAACCCCACCACCTCGATTACCATCCCCACGGTGGTGACGACAGACTTTAACGCCACCAATCTCCAGTACGCCGAAGCCATCGTGGTGCCCCAGGAACTAACCGCAGAAACCGTCTTTATCCGCGTGAAGCTGGCAGACCAGACGAATTTCGCCTACAAAATCCCCGCCGGAGATGCCTTGAAGCTGGAAAGCGGCAAGCGATACATCTATAAGATAACCGTAGATTATTACGGACTGTCGCTGGACACCGACATCAAGGACTGGGAAACCGTAGGCGTCCCCGTAGAAGGCTCTGCATTCCAAGAGTAACCCGTAAACAACATTATAGATACAAAGAAAAAATGAAAAAGACCAATATACCTATATATATAATGTACCTGTGGGCAGCCTTAGCTTTGGCGGCCTGCACAGGCGATGACGACGCGGCATGGCCCGAAGGCGGCGTGCCGCTGGAACTCTACGCCGCCGTGGAGGGATATTCCTCTGCCAACGCCCATACACGGGCTGCCACCACCGAAAACAGGTGGGAAGGGGGAGAAAAGGTGTGGCTAACGATTCACAACAACTTTGGGACGTTAGTTTCTGGATTCACCTCCGTCAATTCTGATGGAAAGCTGATTGTAAGTTGGCCGTCCGGCAGCGACTGGAAAAGCCCGGATGAGGAAAAGATGATTTATGGGGAATATAATTTGCCGGCTTCTTATTTTTTCTTTGTACTGGCCGACCAGAGCAATGGAGGATATCAGGATAGCGACTACATGATTGCTCCCTACATCTACATCACCGTAACGTCCCCCGATAAGACCCTCGTCTTCCGCCACGTCACAGCCAAAGTGGTGGTACACCTCAAAGCGGGCAACGGCGTGACCGACGATGAACTGCAGACCGCCACTGTAACCTTTGAAAACCTCGCGTGCACGGGAGGGAGATGCGATCTCAACAATGGAACCGCAGAGCAAGTGACCCCCGGCACCGACCGCATCACCCCCAACGAAGTGACCCCTGCCGCCGACGGATACGTACGCACCGTGCGCGCCCTGCTCCCTCCCCAGGACAAGTCGGGACGGAAGTTCGTGAAAATAGCCACCAAAGCCGGAAAGACCTTCTACTACACCCCCGCCACAGACGAAGCGGACTTCTTCAGCGGCAAGATGTACGAGTACCGCCTCACCGTGACCTCGGAAGGTATCGAAAATATCAATGTGGAGGGAGGTACGTGGCAGCCGGTCGGGTAGGACAGTAGCAACTAAATTCATCAATAAAAAAAACCGTATGAAACAACATCATTCCATATTTCCCCCGGCAGCATCCCTGGCCTGCGCCCTCATCCTGATGCTGGCGGCATGCACGTCCGATGCACTGGACGAACTGCCCCCTGTCGGCACTGATCCTGATGCCCGCCCCCTCACCATCACCGTGAGCGACGGCGGCATGTACGCCACCGGACAAACCCGCGCCCAGGAACGCGGTTACAGCACCGTCTTCACCGAAGGCGACCGCATCGGTCTCTACGTGGTGAAGGACGGAACCCTGGAGGTGAAAAACCTCTGCCTTACCCTACAGGGAGGCAAGTGGACGCTGCCTGCCGGCGCTTCTCAGCTTTTCTACTCACCCGATAAGAGTTATCATGCCTATTATCCCTACCAGAACGATAGCTATATGAACGGCAAGGTATCGCCCGGCGACGAAGACTTCTTTAAGCTTTTAGTCAAGGCTTGGTCTGTTAAAGACAACCAGAGGACCTACGCCCAATACACCGCCTCCGACCTGATGACGGCCCGTGGTGTGTATAACAACCACACGCTCAGCTTCGCGATGGAGCACCGCATGTCTTTGCTCATCCTTCAGGTGCCTGCTACGAAATATACCTATACCGAAAAGATAGACGGCCAAGAGATTCCTAAGATCTATTACTGCTACACGGCGGTGATCAGTGAAAATACATATTGGCAGGAGAACCCCTATACGGCCCGCCTGCTGGTGAACACTACAAACCCCACACTCTTGGTTCCGGGAGCGTATAAGTATTACTACAACGGAGCTGAGGAGACTTTCAATTTTGACTATTCCCAATTAAAACTTCAGCCCGGAAAATACACCGTCCACCAGGTTGGCGACAGTAAGGTGACAGAAAAGTTCCGGCCGTTAAAGGCGGGTGACTACTATATGCAGGACGGCAGCATCCTGCCCGGGGATGAAGTTAGCAACCTGTCCCGTGATGAACAGGAGAGTTGTCTCGGCGTAGTCTTCTGGGTGGGCGAAATCGAGAGGATACACTGGACGCAGACCGGCACCAAAAAAGGCGACCGCCTGCTGATGCGCGACCATCCGGAGTGTGTGCACGGCATGGTCGTTGCGATGAATGATGCCTCCTCTCAGGAGGTGAAGTGGGCCACCGGAAGTGGGGTGGATGAGTCTATTTATGTTTGGGCCCAAGATTTTAAAGACAAATTCACACCCGGAGAGTATGACGATTGGAAAAAAATAAATAACTCCGCTTCAGACTACGGTTATTGCTACTCCCGTTTAATGGCACTATACGGCTCTCGGAACAGCGACAACACCGCCTTTCCTGCCCGCGATGCGATAACCACTTATGCTGCCGCGCACCCCGCGCCCGCAGGCAGCAGCGGGTGGTTCTTACCAGCCAAGTATGAGCTTGCCACGCTGTGTTTCGGTGCGCCTACTAATTTTTATGATTCGGACTCCTACCATTTCGAGAATCTGGTGATGCTCAAAGAAATCAATCCCCAGATTTGTGCTATTCCGGGCGGTAAGGAGCTTACCGGGAAGTATTGGAGCAGCAGCGAATGGGATCGTCAAAATAAGGTCTGGTATGTAGATGTCGCCAAGCCCAGCTATGGCTTAAAGTCCAAAACCGATACCTATAAAGTCCGTGCCGTGCTGGCCTTTTAGCGGCCTGCGTGCGGAAGCTGCGAAATAAAACGATTTATTAACCCCCGTCCCGCCAAAGAAAGGAGGACACACAGCCACAGGACGGTGTGATAAACCTGGTTATAAGCAGATTAATCAATAAAATCAGTACCTGCCATCATCAGAAAGGAGGTTAATGCAGGTGCTAAAGAATAAAATATAAACCATTAAAAAAAGAATATTATGAGTTACGGATGTTACTTAGAACTGATAAACAGAGCTTTCAATAAGATTGAAATCACTGTTGAACCTACGGACAAGAAAGAATGGGGAAAGCCGGCTATGAATAAAACAACTTACAATCTTTCTGATAATGACTATTACAGACTCGATGAATATGAAATGACCCCCAAAGGTATTCATGTGTTGACGGCTCACGGACATTTTTGTGTCACTATCTCGATTGACGGGGAAAAGGAACAGTTACAACAAGTCTTCGACCTTGAAGACGGACGGCATTCCGGTGCTGTTTATAGGTCTTTCATTTACCCGTCATCATCTTCCGGCATGGATTATGCCGTGCTTGTATCACGCGGGAAATATCTGCAATTGTCGAAGAATGCCAAGAAAGAGAGTGGCTTCGTCAATGATAAAGGATGTTACAAATTTGAATTCTTCCGCCTCTCCGCCCGTCGGTTTGGTGTGATGAACGATTATCATTTCGGTGATACTAATCGTAAGAGTCAAGCGTCTGTTGTAGATAAGCTGATCAATTTACAGAAACGTCCTGAATTTATCGTCATGCCGGGCGATTTGTTGGATTGCCCTACTGCGCCTGCCGGGGACGGTAATCCGCTACATTTTCCTGCCGTGCGTGATATATGGGGAAATCTGATTGACGGACTGGAAGAACAGTCTATACCCGTTGCCGACGGACTGGGCAACCACGACTTATGGACAGGGTTTGGCGGTGAGAATGTGAAAGGCGATATTCAACAAAGAAACAAAAAGCGGATAGCGGAAGGCAGCTTGTTTCATCCATACGGCATTAGTACTGCGGATAATGCAGCTAATTATGGGAACAAAGGTTATCACTACACATGGTTTTTTCCTCTGAAAAAGAACGGAAAGAAAGTGCTGGTTGCATTTTTTATGCTAAACAATTTGCCGGGCAATGCAAACCGCACTGATCCGGGAGATACGGGACACGGTCATGATGAGGGAACCTATGCATTTGGCGCCTTGGACTATCTCAAAGCAAGCATGCAGACGATGGCATGCATGCCAGATTATGATTACAAGGTGGGCATCCCCATGTTCCATATCAACTATGGATGTGATGTGAACGGTGATACGTATGGTAATCCGGAGAGATGGTGGACATACGCCGACAAAAAGACTTTAAAAGATGTTTTAGATAAAGCTCCAATAAAAATCGTGACGGCTTTCTTCGGCCATGAGCACGTTCGTTCTATAGAGAAGCAGACACTTTATATCGGAGATCGTAAGGACCCAGCCAACAAAACAGAATATTCCGGTTATCGCTGTGCCTGTTCTATTGATGAGCCACGTCTCAATATCATTGATTTGGAATTGGTGGAAGAAAACGGCGGCTGTAAAATTAAGATTACACCTCGATTTATAGAAGTTGCCAAATTGACTTCTACGGATGATTGCTTGCCGATGATAAAAGAAGAACTGCAAAGCTGTATCGAACTATAGTGAGGAAGTCCGCGCCGCTCCGGATGTTTTTCATCCGGCGGTCATTGCGTATAAGGATTTTCAAATCCTGTTTTCTTCCTCTATTTCTATCCGGTACCCCGGTTTTCCCGTGTCTCCGACAAGGCATTCCCGAGTCAGCGACATGACCGCCCCGAGTCGGCGACAAGAGCGCGTCGAGTCAGCGACACGGGAAAACGGGTTCCGGTTCATTTATTTATTCATTTATTAACACTTAAAACAATCAGAATTATGCCATTTTGGAAAAAGATGCTTAATCAGAAACAAGCGGTTTACTACCCGCGCGCGATAGTGCAGGGCAAACCCGTGGAAACGGAGACCATTGCCAAGGACCTGGCAAAAATCTCCACAGTGAGTAACTCCGACGTTCAAGCCGTGCTGGGTGACATTGCAGGCGTGATGCACACCCGCATGAGCCAGGGCAAGAGCGTCCACATCAAAGGACTGGGTTACTTCCGCTACGTGCTCGACACCACCGGCGTGAAGGACCTCAAGGACTTCTACTTCGAAAAGCAGGTGAAAGCCGTCCGCGTGGAGTTCGTCCCCGAACGCACCCGCCTCAGCAGCGGCGCCTACACCCGCGCCCTGGTGGACAGCGAACAACTGGAATGGATTGAACTTTCAGCCACCACCGAAGACCAGGACCCGTCACATGGCGGCGATGGCGGGATTGAAGAAAATCCGCTGGGATGAGAAAAAGTCCGGAGCGGTCACCGGACTTATTTTATGAACACAGGTTTAAGAATAATGGGAATCGGGGGTTGGCATTCAGGAGGCATTTGTAAAAAAAACTACGCTGGAAAACAGAACGTCCCGCCTGCTTCTCAAAAAACGAAAATCGGGCGAGACGAAAATGAATAATATCTTGCTATTTATAATTCTTCTATGTCTTTGATGGTTAAACCCGTCACCTGGTGGATGACTTCGGAGGAGATATTCAAGGCTTTCATCGTACGGGCATTCTCTATGTTTTTCTCCTGCTTTCCTTGCTCAAGCCCTTCTGCAAGCCCTTCTTGTCTTCCTTCCTGTCTTCCTTCTTGTCTACCTTCTTGTCTACCTTCCTCTGCCGCCGTACTCAGCACATCATTCTGAATCATTACGGCATTGATATGTTCGTCATACGCCAGTTGTTCCGCCCTGTCCATATTGTAATAAATCAGTTTGCGGCGTGCTTCTTCCAGTCCGGGAGCTTTCGTATCGGGGCGGATGATGCCGGTCTTCAGATACTCTATCCACTCCTCAAGCGGGGTGACGGCCACCTTGTTGAACTCATTCACTCGAATCAGGAAGTATTCGGGGAAGATTTCGGCGGGAAGTTTGCGCACGATGGCGTCCTTCTCCTTGGTGGTGACCTCCAGAAAATCGCCCGTATGCACGCCCACAAAGGAGTTCTGACCGTGGTACAGGTAATCGTTGCCCTTGCCAATGTCGAAATAGAGAATGCTGATGGAGTACACCTTCTTCACTTGGGAGTAAAGTTCTCCCAGCTCAATATGCTCCGTGATGGCCTTGGCAACGCCGAAGAGGATGCGCTCCAAGTAGTATATCTCGCGCGTGTTCTGCACTTCAACGATGATGATTTCGTCCTTGCTATTGCGTGCCTTGATGTCCACACGGTTGAATTTGTCGTTTTCACGTTGCTGGTTGCCCTCGCTTTCCAGTATCTCGACGATGTGGATAGGCTCGCCCAGCAACACGGTGAGGAAACCTTCGAGCACGCCGAAGTTGGCTTTGTTGCGTAGCAAACGCTTCACCGCCCAGTCAAATCGTATATATCTGTCTTTCTGTACCATAACTTCTGTTTTTTTCTGCTTACGTACAAAGGTAAGCATAATTTCTGTTTCCAACGTGTCGGGAAGCGATTATTTGTTTGATTCATTTTTACGCAGTTATGATGCACCACAGATTACACAGATTTACACAGATAAGGAAAGATATCTCTGATTATTAATAAATTAAATCTGTGCTAATCTGTGTAATCTGTGGTGAAATAATTCATTTCTGCACGAATATGAACCAATCGTTATTTGTTTTCTTGCTGAAATAGTGAATCGGATTAAATATCATCGGCAAATGAAGGCTTTTAATAATCGCCCTGCGTATTTTAGAATCATAATTTCTTCTGAGATAAGGAACTATATTTTCAAATATATCGTTTTGCATCTCCCTTCTAAGTGCGAAGGGATTCATTGTTCTTGTTATCATTTTTTTAGTGATTGATATTGCGGCCGCAAAGGTAGCCAAAACAAACTGCAATTAACTAGGTTAATATGAATTTCAACTACTGATTGGCATGAATAACTATTTTATATCGGGTTTGTTGTATATTGGGGATAAACCTGTATCTTTGTTACATTAAGTATCATAAAGCAACGGCTTAAATAAAAAAACAAAGCAGGAGGACAGATTATGGACCCAATGAAATACATAGTACCCGGCAGAAAACGTCTCCCTTACGGCATGATGAACTTCGCGGATATTCGCCTCGACAATTATTATTATGTGGATAAAACCCGCTTCATCCCCATGATAGAGGAGGCGGACCGCTTCTTCTTCTTCATCCGCCCTCGCCGCTTCGGCAAGAGCTTGACGCTGAACCTACTGCAACATTACTACGACGTGCGCACCCGCGACCAGTTTGAGGCACTCTTTGGTGACCTCTACATCGGGCAGCATCCCACACCGGACCGCAACAGCTATCTGGTGCTATACCTCAACTTCTCCGGCATCACCGGCGAGTTGAACAATTACCGCAAAGGACTGGATGCGCATTGCCAAATCTGTTTCGACTTCTTCTGTGAGGTGTATGCCGACCTTCTGCCGCAAGGCACTAAAAAAAAGTTGGACGCAATAGAAGGAGCTGTCAACCAGTTCGACTTCCTTTATCATGAGTGCGAGCGTGCCGGGCGGGATATGTATCTCTTCATCGACGAGTACGACCACTTCACCAACGCCATCCTCGCCGACCCCGAAAGCCTGCACCGCTATACCAACGAAACGCATGGCGAAGGTTACTTGCGTGCTTTCTTCAACAAAGTGAAAGCGGGAACTTACTCCAGCATCAAGCGTTGCTTCATCACCGGTGTAAGCCCCGTGACGATGGACGACCTCACCAGTGGATTCAACATCGGAACCAACTATTCCCTCACGCCGGAGTTCAACCAGATGATGGGATTCACGGAAGAGGAAGTGCGGGAAATGCTGACCTACTATTCAACCACCAGCCCCTTCAATCACACCGTTGACGAGTTGATAGAAATCATGAAGCCGTGGTATGACAACTATTGCTTCGCACAGGAGTGTTATGGTGAAACCACGATGTATAATTCAAACATGGTGCTCTACTTCGTTAAAAATTATATAATGCGTGGCAAGGCACCACAAAATATGGTGGAAGATAACATTCGCATCGACTACGAGAAACTGCGCATGCTCATTCGCAAGGACAAGGAGTTTGCCCACGATGCTTCCGTCATTCAGACGCTGGTGAGTCAGAGCTATATCACCGGTGAACTGAAGAGTGGCTTCCCCGCCTCCAGCATCACCAACCCCGACAACTTCGTGAGCTTGCTCTACTATTTCGGTATGCTCACCATCAGCGGAATGCATAGAGGAAAAACCAAACTGACCATCCCCAATCTGGTGGTTCAGGAGCAACTCTATACCTATCTTTTAAACACTTACAACGATGCAGACCTGAGTTTCAGCAGCTATGAAAAGAGTGAACTGGCAAGCCAACTCGCTTATGATGGCGACTGGCAAGCCTACTTCGGCTATATTGCCGACTGCCTGAAGACGTATGCCTCGCAACGCGATAAGCAGAAGGGCGAATTCTTTGTTCATGGCTTCACCCTTGCCATGACCGCGCAGAACCGCTTCTACCGCCCCGTCTCCGAACAGGACACGCAAGCGGGCTATGTCGATATCTTCCTCTGCCCGTTGCTGGACATCTACTCCGACATGACGCACAGTTATATCGTGGAGCTGAAATATGCCAAGTACAAAGACCCCGAAACCCTTGTGGAAAAACTCCGTCAGGAAGCCATCGCCCAAGCCAACCGCTACGCCGATACGGATACGGTGAAGCGTGCCATCGGCAACACCCAGTTGCACAAGATTGTGGTTGTATATAAAGGTATGGAAATGCGGGTGTGCGAAGAAGTTATTTAATCAGCCGTTATGGATCAGGTATCATTCCGAAATGAAGTATATAGCGTAGTCGCCTCCATCCCTTCGGGGCGCGTACTGACGTACGGGCAAATCGCTTATCTTGTAGGTCGCCCCCAGTGCTCACGCATGGTGGGACAGGCTATGCACAACGCTTCCGAAGAACGGAACCTCCCTTGCCACCGGGTGGTAAACAGCCAGGGACGACTGGCGCCTTGCTGGCCGGAACAGCGCGAACTATTGGAAAAGGAAGGTGTCGCTTTCAGGAAGAACGGTTGTGTTGACCTCAAGGCATGTGGTTGGGAAATCTTGAAAGAATCTATTTCTTAGCAAAGATGTTGATAACCAACGAGCAGCTTGTCAGTAAAATACCTGTCCCTATCACTCCTGTCCAACCGAAATATTGCCACGAAGTTCCGGCAAGGAAAGTCCCCGTGGAACCTCCGATGAAGTAAGTAGTCATAAAAATCGTATTGATGCGGTTGGAGGCTTGCGGACAAAGGGCGAATGCACTTGTTTGGTTGCTAAGCTGAATGCATTGCATCCCTATATCTATCAATAATATACCGGCTATGATGCCTACATAGCTGTATTGCCCCACATACAGGGTGATCCATGCACTGATAATCAGCGTACAACCTATGTAAGTAAGCCGTTTCACTCCGAGAATGTGTATGTATTTGCCGATGGACGATGCCGTCAGTGCTCCGGCTATGCCACAAAGCCCCAACATACCTATGATATTGTTTCCCGCAAAGAAAGGCGCTTGCTCCATCTTAAAAGCCAGACAACTCCACATGGCGAGGAAGGAACCGAATGAAAAACCTGCACGTAGCGAAAAAATGCGTAGCTGGGGGTATTTCCTGACTAAGGAGAACAGGGATTTCATTAAGCCGAAGTATGTCCCCTGGAAGTTGGAAGGGAGGTCCGGAAGTATCCTGATGATGACGATGAGGCAGACAATCATCAGTCCGGCGGCAACGAAGTAGATGAAACGCCAGCCCATGTATTCGCCTACGATGCCGCTCACTACGCGCGAAGCCAGAATACCGGTCAGCAATCCCGAAAGGATGATGCCCACATTTTTCCCTTTGGTTTCGGGGGTGGAGTATTGCGCCGCAAGGGGCATGAACACTTGCGGAATGACGGAACATGCACCTGTCAGCAGGGAGGCAAAAAGTATCAGGTGGATGTTGGGAGCCAGGGCAATAGTGAGCAGGGAGACCACCAGCACGGAGATATTCACAAGGATGATGTTCCTCCGGCGGTATAAGTCGCCCAATGGAATGATGAAAAGCAATCCGAGCGCATAGCCTATCTGCGAGAACATGGCTATCAGATTGGCGGTGAACTCGCTGATGTTCAGATCGCGGCTGATACGGTTCAGTAAGGGTTGATTGTAGTATATATTAGCCACCGTTACTCCTGAAATGATGGCGAGTGTCCAAAGTAAGGACGACGGTATTCCCTGATTTTCCTTTAGTTCCTGTTTCATGCCGCAAAGGTAACCATTTCATGAAAAACGAACGCATATATTATCAATGATTCATATAGAAAGGCATCAGGCGGTGATAGGCTTTCAGATATTTCTTCAATCTACTGATTTCTTTTTCCCCTATGCAGGGCATACGACGGACGTCCATATTATCTGTCAGGTCGTGAATCTTAACGGCAATAGCGAGGGGATTGGTAGCGCATCTTCCGATGTATTCCTCGTAGTCTTCTTCATCGGATAGCTTGGTGACGCACCGCACGGCTTCGATGATTTCATCCGGGAAACCCTCTTTCTTCAGGTCTTCGCACGTCCATTCCGTGTCTTCCACTACATCGTGGAGAATGCCGACAATCTTTTCTTTCAGGTCACGTCCCATATTCATGACGCGGATGGGGTGGTGCAGGTACTCCTGTCCGTATTTATCTTTTTGTCCTTTATGAGCCTCGGTGGCGAGGGCGATGGCGTGAGAGAGAAGATGATTGTCCATAAGATTTTTTTTAGAAGTGTTCGATACAAAGTTACTGAAATCTGTTATTTAATATAGAGAGTCTTGTTATTTATTTATTCACCCAATAAAGGAAACAGATTATGAATATAGAACATTATCCCGAGAAAAAAGTTTTTCAGACAACGGTGGATGGGGAAACTGCCCGTCTGATGTATCATGTCACTGATGGTGCGCTGGATGTGCGCCATACGATTGTTCCCGATGAAATCAGCGGAAGGGGCATTGCCTCTGCTTTGGTAAAGGCGGCCTATGACTATGCTTTGGCCAATGGATTGGTGCCGGTGGCAACATGCTCTTATGCCGTGGTTTGGCTGGAAAGACATCCCGAATATAATGGAAAGACAGGAAAGGATTATGCCGGAGAGGGAACGTGTGCACTCTAAATTGATTTTGCCATCTTCGGATTTTTCTTTATCTTGCTTCCGTTTTTAATCATCATATAAAGAACAGATATGAAAAAATATATTGGAGCGCACGTGAGTGCAAGTGGTGGAGTAGAAATAGCTCCCGTTAATGCCCATGAGATAGGTGCGAATGCATTCGCCTTGTTCACAAAGAATCAACGGCAATGGGTAGCCAAACCGTTGACGGAGGAAAGCATCCGCGAGTTCAAGGGCAATTGTGAGAAATTCTCTTTTGATGCCCGCTATATCCTGCCTCATGATAGTTATCTGATCAATCTGGGGCATCCGGAAGAAGAAGGATTGGAGAAAAGCCGTGCCGCATTTCTGGATGAGATGCAACGTTGTGAGCAATTAGGTTTGCAACTCCTGAACTTTCATCCGGGAAGCCATCTCAATAAGATTTCGGTGGAGGAATGTCTGGATAAGGTTGCCGAGTCCATCAACATTACATTGAGCAAAACGAAAGGGGTAACGGCCGTTATTGAAAATACGGCAGGGCAGGGTAGCAATGTAGGTAATGAGTTTTGGCAATTGAAGCATATCATCGACCGGGTAGAAGATAAATCACGTGTAGGGGTATGCCTGGATACTTGCCACACCTATTCGGCAGGTTATGATATAGTAGGGGAATATGATAAAGTATTCCGTGAGTTCGACGAGGTAGTTGGCTTCAATTATTTGCGGGGCATTCACTTGAATGATACGAAGAAAGAGTTGGGTAGCCATGTAGACCGCCATGATAGCATCGGGAAAGGCTTGTTGGGAATTGATTTCTTCAAGCGTTTTATGAAAGACGAACGTTTCGATAACATGCCTGTCATTCTGGAAACACCGGATGAAACGCTCTGGGCGGAAGAAATAAAGTTGTTGCGTAGCTTTGAATAGCGTGTAGAATAATATAGATACGCGGACAACGCGGAATAAACGGACGAACACGGATTTTTCATTATGAACTAAAATCTGTGTTCGTCCGTTTATTCTGCGTTGTCCGCGTATCCTTTATTGATTCACCTTCACATTATCCCATTCAAACAATGAGATCACCGACTTATCGCAATCTCCATTCTTCGCCTTGATATTCAGATTCTCGAACTTGAAATTCGATAATTTGTATTGTTCGGATGCACTTACGTTGAAGAATACATCGCAATCGAAGTCAATATTACGCATCGTCACGTGGTCTGAGTAGGACATCGGAACATCCTTCCGGTCTTTGAGGTCAAAGAACTGTGTCCACGGCTTGACGTAGAGGAAGCTCTTGGCATTTCCTTTGATGTCTTCAACAAGAATATACTCGTAATTCTGAGGAGTGTCGGCACGCATTTTCAACCATAGCAAGCGGCTTGCCTGATTGATTGTGCAACGGCGGAGGATAATATTACGGTTATGAATAGACTCGCTACCACAAGTCAATGCACTATGGCAGAAACCGTACGTACAATCTTCTATAATAATATTAGTGTTGCTTCCGTTATTGGAATCCTTATCAGCCCACGGGCCTTTTCCACCTTTCAGGGCAATGGCATCATCGTTAACCGAGAGATAGCAATTCTTAACCAATACATTGCTACATACATCAATATCAATAGCGTCCGTGCTGGGAGCCTTGACCGGAGCCGCCGGAGAGAAGATGTATAAATTCAGCAATTTCACATTATTACATTTATAAATATGCGTTGTCCAGAACGGAGAATTGATGAGGCGTACTCCTGAAATCTGTACATCATCGCTATTGGAAACGTGCACCAGTCGTGGGCGCAACTCATCCATATTGGTACATTTAGGAATGACAGAACGGCGCAACCAGAAAGATTTCCAGTAGCGCAGACCGTTACCGTTGATTGTGCCTTTACCGGAGATGGTGAAACCGTTGACTTTGTCAGCATTCACCAGTGCGGCGAAATACTTCAGTGATTGCCCTTCTATGCGGGTATTGATAATGGGGAAATTGCTGATGTCATCGCTACCTTTCAGTACGGCTCCTTCTTCCAGATAAAGATGGGTTTTCGGTTTGAAGAAAAGCGCACCGCTCAGGTAAGTACCTTTCGGGATGATGACCACGCCACCACCTTTGGATGAAGCCTGGTCGATGACTGCCTGTATCTTTTCTGTTTGGAGCAGAGTGCTGTCATTCACAACGCTATAGTCTGTAATCTTGTACTTTCCACCCAGTGTTTCAATGTTTACGATTTCGTTTTGTCTGAACCAGTCCGGAATAGGAGTTCCGTCAGGAAAATTCTCTTGTGCGAAAGAGGACAGACAGAATAGTAAACTACATGCTAAAATTACGAATTTCATGGTTTTAATCATTAGTTGGTTAATAGTGTTTGATTGGATAGATTTATCCGTTTGCAAAAATAATCAATATAATCCGGATATGATGGGTGTGAAAAGGCTCAATTCCTAAGCTATTTGTCAGTTTATATAGGCTTTTTGACCCTTAGTTGTTTTGAGGAAAGAGACTCTTATCTTTAACTACTTTCTGAGCGGCTATGAATCAAACGGACTATCTCAATTCCCCTCCTCCTGGGAGGAGGGGTGCCCAAAGGGCGGGGTGGTAGGTGAGAAAAGAAACTTCTTAATGTTCTTATTTATAGGTACTTTGTTGTTTTACCTACCACCTCCCCCTACGGGTACTCCTCCTCCCGGGAGGAGGAGAATGGAGATAGTACTGATTATCATTTGCCTCATTTCTGCACAAGTTTGAACTAAAAAACAGGGTAGTGGTGTATATTGTTTACAAATGATGTATGTTCCTAAAATAGTCGTATACTGAACCTAATTCAGTCGTATAGTGAATGCCATTCAGTCGTATACTCAATAGGGTTCAGTCGTATACTGAATAGGGCGTGGTTTAATAATATTGATAATCAGAAAGTTATAAAAGTTTGTGCTGTTGTTGATAAATTCAGACAAATGAATGAAATCCAATTATAACTATTTATTTTATATAGCTATGTAAATTTTATTACAAATATAACTGATTGCGAAAACACTCGTTACCTTATCCCTATTCACTCGTTACCTCATTCTATTTCAGTCGTTACTTCATTGCCATTCACTCGTATCTTCATTATACCCCTCTTCTTCTCTATTGATAATCAAATAGTAGGATTCTTATCTTAAAACAGTAAAATATGTTTGTGATTAATCGGAAGGAAGATGTGTAGACTGGAAGAAATAATAGTCAGAAGTCAGCCTTTTCCGTGATACGGATAATCCGTCCGTCGGCGGGATGGGTAAATTCGATGGACTCGGCATGCAGGTAGAGGCGTTTATCCTTTCTCCCGTAAAGCTCGTCACCTATGATGGGACAATGCAGACCTAACGGATGTGCGGCATGCACACGGAGCTGATGAGTGCGCCCTGTATGCGGATGAAAAGCTATGCGTGTGCATTTGTCCCTCCGCTCAAGAACCTGATAATGAGTGATGGCGGGTTTGCCATACTCCATGTTCACCACCTGCCGGGGACGATCCAGCGGATCCGGGCAAATGGGAAGCTCGATGGTTCCCTCGTCTTGGGGAATGATGCCATCGAGCAGGGCTATATACTTCTTTCGGATGCTATGATTCTTGAACTGGGCTTGCAGGTGTTGATGCACCTTTTTATTCTTGGCAACGATTAAAAGTCCCGATGTAGCCATGTCCAGCCGGTGCACAATCATCGGCCCGTCGGCTTCCGGATAGAGTTGCCTTGCCAGACTATATACGGACTCCTTTTCACCCTTACCGGGCACGGAGAGCATTCCGGAAGGCTTGTTGACTACCAATAACCATTCGTCTTCATAGACTATTTTTAATTTCCCGTAGCCCTGTTCTGGAAGTCGTAGCATAGGATTTTCTTCTACTTCCAGCCCTTGAAGCATGTGTTGCAAGATAGGCTCGCACTTACCTTTACAAGCGGGATAATAATAACCATGATGGCGGATTTCGGCTTTGGGAGAGTTGCCCCACCAGAACTCTGCCATAGCAATGGGTTTCCAGCCATGCAGATAGGCTTGTTGCAACAATTTAGGGGCTGCACATTCTCCGGCACCGGCGGGAGGAGTTTTGTGCACGGTTTGGCTGAATATATCACACAAGGTTTTCATCTCCTTCCGGTAGTTCAACATTCTGAATTGCCCGAATAATTGTTGTTGCAGGGCGGCGGAACGGCTTTTGCGTTCCACCTTCAACTCTTGAATTTGTTCTTCCCGGTTATTGATTTCCACTTGCAAAGCGGCTATCTTTTCTTTCCAGGAACGTTCCAGCCGTTTGTATTCCGCTTTTTGAAATTGGCTTTCGCGTATCAGGGCGGCTTCTTCTTCGGTTGTGAACCCGTTTTCCTTTCTACGCAATTCTCTTTTCTCTTTCGCTTCTTTTAATTGTTGTTTGGCTATGTCCAGTGCTTCTCGGGCTTGTTGGTGAGTCCGGGTGAGTTCGGACAACAAAGAAGTGTATCCCTTGTCCTCTTCCAAATGCTTGATGCGCCGGTTGATGGCGGATATATTTTCCTCTTCGACTTTGAAGAAGCCTTGCGGTTGCAACAAGTCATATACGGGCGGAACGAAATAGGAGTGTTGGTTCTTCCCCGCCAATATGCCCGAAAACGCCGCCAGGTAACCAATTTCCCCATTTCCGGTCTGCACCACCAGCACTCCGAACATCTTCCCCCGACTTAGTTCTTCTTTCCATTCATGTTGCCGGTTGAGATAGTGTTGCACCTCTTCCGCCGCCATCACGCATAATGGATGGGGAGTGTAGCAGAAAGGATAAGTAAACCTTTCCGGAAGTGGAATATCTGTTATGGAAGTCTTGAAACGGTGCAACATGATGGCGCAAAGATACTCATTTCTTATAATAAGCGTATCATGGCACCGTTCGTTTTGACCACCTATTTCAGCTTCTTTTTGAAATCCAGCATCTTCAATGTGTCGTCAATGTCTTCCGCCGTATGGATATTTACCGTCATTGGCGTCAGCTTGCCACTGGACTTTTGCTGATAAAAGTTTGTTTTGATGCTTTCGGTGATATCTAATCCGTCTATCGCTTCGAGATGCCTTTCCATGAAGAAGCAGGAAGTGGTACAATAGCCGTCGTATATTTGTAACCATCCCAGGTTCTTCTTTTTGAATAGCATCTTACCCATCCAGGCCTTTCCGTCATTGTAGTAATTCCATTCGATGCGGACATCGGTGGCGGTCAATTCATCGCGCAATCTGGCAAATGCCGGGTAGCTGTTCTTCAATACGTTTTCCAGTACTTCATCGGTGGGAAACACCTCTTTGTCTTTTAAGATTAATGCGTTCATAGTTCTATGATTATATTTGTTATCCGACGGAGAAAAACTCCTCACTTTCATTATGATAGGGCAGGGTGAAGGTGAACCGGCTTCCCTTTCCAGCCTCGGAGCTAACGGAGATTCTTCCACCCAGCTTCTCTGCTATAACCATACTTATGGAAAGCCCCAGACCGGTGCCTTGAACAAATTCGTCCTGCTTGTAGAAACGTTCGAATATCATCCGTTGTTCTTCTTTCGGAATGCCTTTTCCGCTATCTTCCACATAGATGGAGATTTTGTATTCCGAGAAATCAATTTCATATCCCAATTTGATATACCCTGATTGGGTGAATTTGGCGGCATTATTCAGGAAGTTGGTAATAATTTGACTTAACCGGTTCACATCCGTATGGATGAAGAAGGTGGCATCAGGCACTTCCTTTATGAATTCAATCTCCTTGGGTATCAATAGGGAATGAGTCATGTACATATTATCAATCCAACTATTCAGATTGCAAGTTGAAAAGGAGAAAGCCATTTTGCCAGACTCGATACGGGATAATTCCAATATGTCGTTTATGAGTTTTAGAAGAAGTTCACAATTGCTATTGATGGTATTTATAAAGTCCGCCTTCTCGTCATCGGACAAGTCGTCTTCACTGACCAGTAGGTTGGAGAAACCTACGATTGCATTGAGCGGTGTGCGTATTTCATGACTCATATTGGCAAGGAATGATTGTTTAAGCTCTGCTTCTATCGCCAGGTCTTTGGCCTTCATTAACTCTTCTTCTTTATCTTTGAAGTGCTGTATATTGGTAATCAGACCTATGATGGAGGCGGATTCTGACATTGTTTCCGTAGGATTGGCATAGCGTAGTTCATACCAGATGTAACCTTTACCATTAAAGTTATATCGGCATTGAGTATGTGTTTTGGAGTCCGGCTGGGTTTTTATGCGGTAGAAAGTAGCCAGGACGTCTGTCCGGTCTTCCGGGTGTATGGCTTCTGTCATTTCTTGTAAAGTGAAAGTTCGGAAAGGCATGTCCAGATGCTCAAAGAACTCTTTATCACATGAGAAAGTATTTGTGGATTCCACATATTTCCAGGTATAGATATCGCTTTTTTCGAGTAATAATGATAGCAATTCCTTTTCCCTGATTGATTCTCTTTGGGTGGCACGTTTCCGTTTGGACTCCCTGAAATAGAGGAACAACGGATATAGGATGAAAAAACAAATGGCGGAAGCGATCAGAAGTTTTTCCGCACTGATTTCCAATTTCGGGATATTGTTCGTCGGCACTTTTTGCGCATGCATTTTGGTGAATAGAACAAAGAGAATTAAAATGACGGATACCCTTTTGAGTACCCAATATCGTTTTTTCATAGAGTCATTTTTTTTGAGCTATATTATTTGTCATAAAAACACGTACGTATGTCCGTTACCAGTGGAGATCTTAAAGAAAATCCCATTCGCAAAGTTACACGATTATTTTGAAATCCCACACAAATGGATAAAAATGTGAGAATTAACTTCAATTGTTTCGTAACACTGAATTTATGATGTCTTAAAAAAAGACTGTATGTATGTAAATCTTATTTTCCCTTTTATAGACTTATTCTTGATATTCCGGATTTGTCAGGTAATAGCATTGATGGTCGTATACATGTCCGTCATAAGTCACTTCGGCCTGATGAAGCGTACCCTCATGCACAAAGCCCTGGCGTTTCAATACTTGTTGAGAGCGCTCGTTATGGGGGTAACAGTTAGCGGTGATAAGACTTAGTTTTAGCGTGCCGAAACCGTAGTTTAGTACCGCTTTTACCGCCTCCGTCATATAGCCTTTTCCCCATTGAGCCTCGTCGAGCCAATATCCCAGCATACGTACTTGCGGGTTTTCGCGTCTGGGGTCGGCGATGATGCCGATGGAGCCAATCAATTGCTCGTTGTCTTTCAGGGTAATGGCCCATACCCCTTTCTGGGATAAGAATACGGAACGAAGTACTTCCCGTGATTCCTCCAGGCTTGCGTGAGGTTGCCAACCCGCATTGTTTCCTATGTTGGGGTTTCGGCAACAGGCAAAGAGAGCCTCTGCATCGCTCTCCACGAAGGGCCGTAGTAGCAACCGTTCCGTTTCAATTGGGGCGTCGGGTTCTTCCGAAGTTTCTTCTTTCCGATAGACACATTCTACGCGGTTACCGTCAGGATCAAGAATGACGCTTTCGAAATAACCATCGCCTGAAGTGCGCGGTTCTCCGGCTATGGTATAACCGTCTGCCCGGAGTTGTTCCGTAGTCTTGAGCACATCTTCTTTGCTTTGAAAGGCAAGGGCGAAGTGGGTGAGACCTAACCTGTTTTCTTCTATCAGAGTGTTTTGCACGTCCGTGCGGCTCATTAATTCTAATGACGGACCTTCATCAAAGTAGATGAAGTATGATTCGAAACCCTTCTTGGGATTGATGTATTTTTCGTTGCTTTTTCCGCTAAAATACCGGATATAGAAGTTCCTTAATTCTTCCAGGCGGAAGGTCCAGATGGCGATGTGATGTACTCTCATGATTCCTTTTTCATGCAAATATAGTGATAATTCCCTGTAAAATCGTACCTTTGTGCCGTAATAAAAAGAAATGATGACATTTAAACAGATGAATATTTCGGAGCCGGTGTGCCGTGCGCTCCTCGAAAAAAACTATTCTACCCCTACACTAATCCAAGAACAAGCTATACCCGAAGCCCTGACCGGCCGTGATTTGTTGGGACTGGCGCAAACCGGAACCGGCAAAACCGCCGCTTTCGCCGTACCCATCATCGAGCAATTGCTTGCCGCCCCTGTGCCCCAACGCAAAGGTGCCCCGCGTAGCATCCGTGCGCTTATCCTGACTCCAACCCGGGAGTTGGCGATTCAGATTGATGAATCGTTGGCGGACTATACACGCTATACGACCTTGCGCCACACGGTTATCTTCGGCGGAGTGAAACAAAAGTCGCAAACCGATGAACTTCGTGCCGGGACGGACATCCTGACGGCTACTCCCGGACGTTTGCTCGACCTGATGTCGCAAGGCTTTATCCGCCTCGACGATGTTCGCCACTTTGTTCTTGATGAGGCCGACCGTATGCTCGACATGGGATTTATCCATGACGTCAAACGCCTCTTGCCCAAGCTCCCGCCCAAGAAGCAAACCCTTTTCTTCTCGGCCACCATGCCCGATAGCATCGACCGTCTTGCCAAGAGTTTGTTGCACAATCCGGCGCGTGTGGAAGTAACTCCGGCATCCAGTGTTGTGGAGATTATCAGCCAGTCCGTCTACCGGGTAGAAAAACCTCAGAAGAAAGAATTGTTGGCTCAATTGTTGCTCGGAGAGGCAGGCCATCAGGTGCTGGTTTTCTCCCGTACCAAGCATGGGGCGGATAACATTGCCCGCTACCTGTCTCGTCGTGGCATTGCTTGCGAAAGCATACATGGAGACAAGTCACAGAATGCCCGCCAACGTGCGTTGAGCAATTTTAAGGAAGGGCGCTCCAATGTGATTATTGCTACGGATATTGCTGCCCGGGGTATCGATATAAAAGGTCTGGATTTGGTTCTCAATTTTGATTTGCCCGATGTTCCGGAGACCTACGTGCACCGTATCGGACGTACGGGACGTGCGGGTTGCGAAGGACGTGCCATTGCTTTTTGCTCAAGCGAAGAAGCCCCCATGCTACGTGAGATAGAGAAACTTACGGGTATAAAGCTGGTGCAACAAAAGCACAATTTGCCTTCTTTGGGAGAGCCTGCCGCTTCTCCTACTACTTCTTCTACCCAAAACGTTGCATTGAAATCGCAAGGCCGCACTCAGGGAGGAAAATCTCAGAACAATAGGAGGCGGGAGGACAGAAAGAGACCGGTCGAACCAACCGGAAGCACTCAAAAGGCGGTGGTATCTGCCGAAAAGCCCAAGCGGAATAATAACCGTCCCGAAAGACCTCGACCTGTCCAGCAATCCGGGCAGAAGAAGTCGGGTTCAGGGAAGCCGGAGCCGTCACCCAAAAGTCCGGCAAAGTTGCGTTCGCGTTACGAAAACTATGATTGAAAGTTGTATATGCTTTTGATGTACTTGTAAAATAAAATAGTTTTCCCTTTATCTTGCTTTGTGTGAAAAGGAAAATATTTAATATTTAAAAACTTGATGAAAATTCTCTATTGTCTTTAAAAGTTTGTATATTAGCGGCTTGAATGCTTGGAGGAAAAAACGATAATTCGTTCCGAGTAGTCTAAACTTAAGGAACTAAAGACTATATGACCAAAAGCAAGGAAAGTTTAAGTGTATTTCTACTTCAGTTTTTAGAACGGTTGAATGGCCATGAATCTATTGAAAGGAAAATCACGAAGTCGTTGATAGACATTTGTAATTACTATGGATTCAAGAAAGGGTTTGTTTATCAAACGGATGGCTTCCGCTATTTCTTTTTGAAGGAAACCATTGGAAATGAAGACAACATTCTGAGGTCTCGTTTTGAAATGGGAGAGATGACTACACAACATTCTGGTCGTATAGAGGCTAAAAAGAGACCTTTCTATGCCAGTAAGGGTGAGAATATTTCTTTATCTGATATTGATATTTTGGATTTTTATGGAGTGGATTCTTTGTTAATCAGGCAATTTGAAGATTCCGAAGGCAAGATTATCGGATTTATCGGGTTTGCGGATAGGGAAGAAGTCTCGATACCTTTCGCCGAAGACGAGCTCCAGATGATTCATCTGATATTGGGCTCGCTCTCCAAGGAAATAGCGGTCAGGGAATATAAGGAAAGAGAAGTGCGGGCAAGCAACACGCTGGGTAGCATTATGAACAATATGGGAGTGGATATTTATGTGAACTCTTTCGATTCTCATGACATGCTATATGCCAATGCATCTATGGCCGCCCCGTATGGCGGCATCAGGCATTTCGAAGGGAAGAAGTGCTGGCAAGCCCTCTACACCGATAAAACGGGCGAGTGTGAGTTCTGTCCTAAAAGACACCTGATTGATGAAAGCGGTCAGCCCACCAGGGTTTACTCCTGGGACTATCAACGCCCGTTTGACAAATGCTGGTTTCGCGTGTTTAGTGCTGCATTCCCCTGGATAGACGGACAGATGGCGCACGTCATCACCAGTGTCGACATCGACCATCAGAAAAAGATAGAAGAAGAATTAAGGATAGCCAAGGAGAAGGCGGAGAATCTGGACCGCCTGAAGTCGGCTTTCCTGGCCAATATGAGTCATGAAATCCGTACTCCGTTGAATGCGATTGTCGGTTTTGCAAGTATGCTCGTTGAGGAGGAGGATAAAGAAGAACGTCAGGGGTATATTGAAATCATGCAGGAGAACACAGAGTTGCTCTTGCAATTGATATCCGATATTCTGGATTTGTCGAAGATAGAGGCGGGGACGCTTGACTTTAATATGGGGTATCTGAACATCAAAGACTTTTGTGAAGACATACTTCGCGGTTATGAAATCAAGGAAGATAAGCCCGTGCCCGTATTGCTGGCTTCTAATTTGCCCGATTATCGTATTTATACAGATAAGAAGCGTTTGATGCAGGTTGTCACCAACTTTATCAATAACGCCCTTAAATTTACGAGCGAAGGGCAAATCACTCTCGAGTATCACTTTAAGGAGGATACCAATGAGATAGAATTCTCCGTAACAGATACGGGTATCGGCATCGCTCCGGATGCGGTGGGGCAGGTGTTCGACCGCTTTGTGAAACTTAATACTTTTTCCAAAGGCACCGGTCTGGGATTGTCCATCTGCCGGAGTATTATCGAGCATCTTGGCGGCACTATCGGGCTTGAGTCTGAGGTGGGCGTCGGTAGCCGTTTCTGGTTTACGCATCCTTGTGCCGAGTCGGCATAATCAAAACTATTATTCATGAACTAAAAAATTAGTAGGCCAATGAAAAACAAAACATGGAAATATTGGGTTGTTGCATCAGTTGCATTGTTGCTGGTAGGTTGTGGCGGCGGTGCAAAGAAACAAACTAATGAGGAAGCAAGTATGGATAGTATAACTATGACATGTGACGGTTTGAAAACCCTACAACTGGATGGAGTGAAGGTCACTTGGATACAGGATAATGCAAAAGAACGTCTTATGGAGAGGACGCTTTTCGCCGATGCCAGTGATGCACTGATAGATAGCTTGAAGTTGGCGGATGGGATACCTTCGTCCATGAGCACTTTTCTGGTAGAAACGGATGGTGTCCGGATTTTGTTTGATACGGGAATGGGAGCGCCGGATAGCCGCTTATTGCCTGGGCTTGCCTCTTTGGGCATGAATCCGGCTGACATCAAGTACCTGTATCTCACCCACTTTCACGGCGACCACATCGGAGGGATGATGAAGGGAGATAGCATTGTCTTCCCTAATGCCGAGGTGTATGCATCGAAAGCGGAGTATGATGCCTGGCTCAAGATGCCTTCCGATAGGAATGCGCAAGTGGTGAAGACCATGAACGCTTATAAGGACCGTTTGCACCTGTTTGAATTTGGTGAAACCTTGCCGGGGAATGTGGTTACCATGAATGCGGAAGGGCACACTCCCGGCCATACGGTTTATCAGGCGGGCAAGCTATTGGTGATAGCCGATTTGATTCACGGAGCCGCTCTTCAATTGGAACATCCCGAAATCTGTGCTGCGTATGATATGGATAAGGATGCGGCGGTGAAGTCGCGTAAACACTTCCTCCGGTATGCCAAGGAAAATGGATTGACAATGGCGGGAATGCATTTGCCGCCTCCGGGATTTAAATAGTACTTTCTGGATGGGACGTGATAGGGGGTGTTTCTTCACTCCCTTTTGTTTTTTCCTCTGTTTTCGGACGCTTGGCAGGGGAATGCTTCTTCCCGTATTTGCGTTCTTTTTCCCAAGCGGCTTTTCTTGCTTCGTATGCTTCGTATTGCTTTTCTAAATAGTTATCGGCCATGATTTTATTGTTTTAATGAGAGATTGTTCATCGTTGGGTGGGCAATGAAAACTCTTGCCAGTCATATTCCTCTCCGTTTTCGTCGGCTACGGCAATGCGGAAGATGACTTCTCCCGTCTTTATCCGTTCTCCGGCGCTGATGCTGGCGGTGTATTTCACGCCTTCGCGGGGAGCGATTTGTTCTATCATGACGGATGGCGAGATATAGACGTGCTTCATGCCCGTGACTTCCGCCACTACCGGCACCGCGTTGAAAGCGGTCCTGTTTCCCTCGTTCATAATTTCGAAGATGACTTTGCAATTCTCACCCGCATTGATTACGTGGTCGCGGCTATCGTCAATGAAACGTATATTGCGTATCTTCAGGTTGTTGATGGCGGAGGGGCGCGCTTCCGGTCGGGGATTATAGGTGGGCTGGGTTCTCTCTACCCGGTAGCTGTATTCTTCCGTTTGTTTGGGGGCGGTGGCGGCATTGGCAATGGCGGCTCCGGCAATGGTTCCCACAATGGTGCCGATGGCAGAGCCACGGTAACCTCCTCTCCATCCTCGGTTGTTTTCGCCTATCAGTCCGCCGATGGCGCCTCCTACATTGCCTCCGATGGCGGCTCCCGCCAATACGGCGCCCGGGTCACCCGCCGCCATGCGGTTGGTGCTACATCCGCTACACAATATGGCTAATGCCAATATTCCTATAAAATGCATGCTAACCAGTTTCTTCATATCAAAATCCTATTTAGTATGTATATGCGCATTAGAACTCTGTAAAGGTATGGATAAAATTTTGTTTGCTGAAATGCGGCTTCTGTTTTTATTGTTCACTTTGGCTGGAAAAGGTGGTTTTATTGAACAAAAGTTTTTTAGAATATTGTGGGATTGGAGGATATAGTCTATTTTTACGGGAAATAAAAATGTAAGGACAATGAGTACTTTTCGTTCCATAGAAGAATTAGTGAAGAGTCTTGAACGCGAGAAAGAACTACTGAAAGAAATGTTTGCCAAGCGGAAGTCGCTTTCGTTTCGCTATGATTATGCGCTTGAGATGACAGAGTATAAAGAAGAGCGTATCCGTTATCTGATAGACTACGGTGTAATACGTGACACGGGTGACTTTCTTGAAATGGAAGATCTCTATCTGAAGTTCTTTGAAGACGTGTTGGAAGTGAATGAAGAAATCAACGTGTCTTTTGTACAGGACTATCTTACCCGCCTCAATGAAAATATAGATTATTACCTGAAAGAGAGTAATGAAAAGCGCAAGTATAATTATCAACGCGAAGTGAAACGCTGCCTGAAAAACATTGCCCTTACCACTGTCCGCAATGTAATGGACCTGAAAAGGAACATGGATAATACTTATAAGAATGAACCCAACTACCAAATAAAAAAGGCGAAGTTGATGAGGTTAAGTGAAAAACTTAAGAACATCTCTTTGCTGATAACTAAAAGTGAGGAGCTGATTGATAACCAGCAACCGGTCTTTTTCCGCGTAGCCATGGATGTGCAAATGCGGAATGTGGTGAGCGACGTCAAGCTGCAATTGAACGATTCTTATCATAATCTGCTCGAAATTCACCGGCAGATTGTCCATTACCTGAACCTGATAGACTATCAGAACCGTATCTTTGAAAAGATAAGGAAACTGAAGTATCTGAAAGACCAGTTCCTGTTGGAAGAGAACACGACTATCCGGCAAGTTGTTTCGCAACGTCATCCGTTATGGATGGAACCTCAGACGAACTACCGCATAAAATTGTCGATAGATTATCTGCGAACTTCGGATGAGGCTTTTCAAGCCGTCAGGAAGTTGGCAGCACAGCAAAAGAACAGGAAGTATGGTCCGAAAAATCTGGCTGAAGCTATCCCCGAAGGGTATCTGGATAATCAGTCGCAACGGATTGACGCAGTAAACTTGCGAGAAGTGTACAACGCTTTTACGGCCTCCGGGATGCATCTGTTTGGTTTCGTGATGAACTATCGCTTCCGCAAGGAAGTACCTCGCGGAGATAAACTGATTTATTTTTGTCAATTGGCTTCCCAATATGCTGATGAACTCAATTTTACGGAAAGCTATGAGTGCTCGGGCAATGTGGAATATCCTTTGATTTACGCCAAATAAAACTTTTTGAATATGAAATATACTGAAGAGATTTTCAATATACTTAGTAAAGGAGGGTTTATTTCCTCGAACAGTATTTCCACTCAGGTGAAGCGTTATTATGATGCTATTGAAGAAGACTTACCCGATTATTACGAATACTATCAGGGAATCGGACTTTATCTGGAAGGGGGAGACGGTTACTATCACTTTACGCGCAAAGAGGCGAAAGTGGATTTGGAGCGCAAATTGGAGGCTGCCTTGAAATGGATTGATTATATGAGTTTCTTGAAAACCTATCATTCGGTTTTCGGTCCCGGATTCCTGTTTCGTGCGGCTGATATTGAAATTCAGATCGGTTGTGATATGGAGTTGAAGGAGAAAGCTTCCAAACTGTTCTCCGACAAAAAGAAGCATGAGGAAGTAGTGGCTAAACTGATTAATGAACTGGAAAAGATGGGATTTATAGAAAAAGAAAATGAAGTGGACGGGACATACAAAGTGTTGACTGCTTTTCATTATATGGAAGAATTGATTGACTGTATCACTATATCGGAGGAGGTGCAAGATGAGATACCTGAATAAGATTATTTTTCTAAACAGTGCCCATATTCCTTATGCAGAGGTGAAACTGGATGGCAATGTACATTTCATTGGTACGCAGGGAGTGGGGAAGAGTACATTGCTCCGTGCTTTGTTGTTTTTCTACAATGCCGATAAACTTAAGCTCGGCATCCCCAAGGAGAAGAAGAGTTTTGATGCATTCTACTTCCCATATTCCAATTCTTACATCATCTATGAAGTGATGCGTGAGAATGGAGCCTACTGTGTGGTGGCTGCCAAATCGCAGGGGAGAGTGGCTTTCCGTTTTGTAGATGCTTCGTTTGAGAGGGATTGGTTCATCAATGAACATAATGAGGTGTATCCGGAGTGGGGGCGTATCCGCGAACGTATCGGTGGAAAACGCCAGATTACCTCGCAAATCACCGTCTACGAGATGTATCGTGACATTATCTTCGGCAACAACCGTAAGCAGGACATGACTCCTTACCGGAAATTCGCCATCGTGGAAAGTGCCAAGTACCAGAATATTCCGCGTACCATACAGAACGTCTTCCTCAACTCTAAGCTGGATGCCGATTTTATAAAAGATACCATTATCCGTTCCATGACTGATGAAGAGGTTTTTGTTGACTTGAGTTTTTATCGAAGCCAGATTAAAGAGTTTGAGCAGGAGTATAATGACGTGATGCTCTGGTTTACCAAAAACAAGAATGGCGAGATTCCCGTGCGGAAGATAGCGGATAAAGTGATAAATTCGTATCGTGACCTGATTTATTCCCACAAACAGATAGATGAGGAGCGTGCCGAGTTGAACTATGCAGAGAAACGGGCGTTGCAGGAAATCCCTCATATCAGAGAGAAAATAAATAAAACGGAGGTTGAGCGTGAGCGGTCTATCCGGCTGATTGATGAATTGAGAGAGAAATATAATAAGGAAAGAGATACTCTGGTTAGTGGCAAAGGTGGCATTGAGACGTTGTTGAAGCAGGTGCATGAAAAACGACTCCATTATGAGCAAATCAACATAGAGGAAATCATAAAGCGGGTGGCACAGGAGGGATTACAAAACGGAGAATTGGCACGTATCTCGACCATGAAGGAAGAACTGACACGGGCCTATCAGGATGTGCTGTCCAAATACAGTTCGTTGTTTAAGAATCTGGATGCCGATTTGAGTTTGTTCGAAAATAATAAGCAGACTCAGATTCTTGAAAAAAGATCATCTGTTGCCGAACGTCAGGAGAAAGCTATGGCACAATCTCGCGCTGAAGAGGATAAAGTGCGGACGGCGTCTGAGGAAAAGCTGCAAACGGTGGAGCAACGATTGGCGCAACTGCGTGGCGAGGAGATGCAGATGAAATTGAAGCAGCAGAAAATGCTTCATGAAGAACACTATAAGAAAGAAATTTCAGATTGTGAAGCTGGCATTGATGAATTGTGCAGAAGGGATAAGGAGCTGGATTTGCAGATACGCCGGCAGCAAATGGATATCGGTCAACGGAGGAATGAATGTGAGCTAAAACGCAAAGAACTGGAGATGGCGGCTCAGAGAAGCATGGATGCAGTGCGTAGGGAAAAGGCGGATGTTGAAGGACAGTTGCAGGCACTGGACGCATTGATAGAGAAGCGGAAAGGTTCTTTTTGCGATTGGCTGGAACAGCATAATCCCGGTTGGCAAGAAACGATAGGCAAGGTGGCGGATGAGGAGTCGGTGTTGTACAATCATGAATTGAATCCCCGTTTGACGGATGATGCCGGGACTTTATTCGGCGTTTCATTGAACTTGTCGGCCATTGATCGAAGCATCCGTACTCCCGAAGAGATGAAACAAGAGCGGGCAGCGAAGCAGATCGTTTATCAAGAACATTGCAACCGACTGACACGATTGGCCGAGGAATTGAATGAAAATATAAGTCTCCTGGAGAAGAAGTACTCCAAACAAATTAGGGAAATGGCCGAGCAACAACATCTGATGGAAGCTGAGCGGGGGCAAATTCCTTATAAGCTAAAGAATCTGCAAGCGGATCATGTCACTTGGAAAACGAAGGAAGAAGAGTGGAAAAGAGTACAGATGGAAGAATTTCAGGCTGGTCTGAATGAGATTGCTCATCGGTTCTATCTGGCGGATGAAGAGAAGAAGAAATATCTGTCTGAGCGTGAGAAACAGTTGAAGGCTTGTCAGAAGAACTATAAAGATGCTAAGACAGAGCTTCAGCTTGAATTGGACCGTTATGTTAACGAAGTTCGGCAGGAGATGAATCGTCATAAGCAATTGATTGAAGATCAGAAGAGAGAACTCCGGCAGGCACAGGATGCTGAACTGAATGGCAAGGGAGCTGATGTGGCAACCATTCGTAAATATGATGAGAGGTTGGCAGAGATCAGGGAAGAATTGAGGTATATCAGCGAGCATCGCAATCAGGTGGCTTATTATGAAAAGGATAAGCAAGAACTCTTTGATAAAGAACCTGCCATGCGTAGTCGGAAGAAAGAATATGAGGCCAAACTTTCGGCTTTGGACGAGCGGTTTGCACTACGACGGGAGAAACAACAAAACGGGCTGAAAGAAATAAATAGTGCGCTGGAAAAGCTAAAGCAGGAATTGCAAATGCTGGAAACCGGATTAGCAGAAGCAGATGCCTTTTTGAATGATGAAACTTTTTGTCCGGCCGGAGCGATGGAAGTGGGAGAGAAGCCTACCAGGAAAAACTGTGATACTCTTGTGAAGGAACTTAAGTCGCTCATAGTCTCTTTTATCAGAAAGACGGAAGATTTCAAGAAAGCCGTGATGCAATTCAAAGGTTATTTTTCTGCGAAGAATACATTTCATTTTCGTACTGAACTGATTGGCGAACAGGATTACTATGACTTTGCTTCAAACTTATGCGAGTTTGTAGATAATGATAAAATTTCTGATTATCAGAAGCATATCAGTGGACGATACACTGATATCATCCGGCGTATATCGAAGGAGGTGGGAGACTTGACCCGGAATGAGAGTGAAATTCGTAAAACCATTGGTGATATCAACGATGATTTTATAGAGCGGAACTTTGCCGGGGTGATAAGGGAAATATCTCTCCGTCCCTTGCCAAGTAGTGACAAGCTGATGCAGTTGTTACTGGAGATAAAGAAATTCAGTGATGAGAACCAAAATAATATGGGAGAAGCGGATTTATTCTCGCAGGCTTCCCGTGAAGATGTCAATGCGACAGCGGTACGTTATCTGTTGTCGTTCATGAAACATTTATTGGACGATCCGGGCAGAAAACAATTGGCTTTGGCGGATACTTTCAAACTGGAGTTTCGGGTTAAGGAGAATGATAATGATACGGGATGGGTGGAAAAGATTGCCAACGTGGGTTCTGATGGAACGGATATTCTGGTGAAGGCTATGGTAAATATTATGCTTATCAATGTGTTCAAAGAAAAGGCATCCCGTAAATTCGGTGACTTCAAGATACACTGCATGATGGATGAGATAGGTAAATTGCATCCCAACAACGTGAAAGGAATTCTGGACTTTGCCAATTGCCGGAATATCCTGTTGGTGAACAGTTCGCCTACTACGTATAATGTGGAGGATTATAAATATACTTATTTATTGAATAAAGATGGGCATTCTAATACGCAGGTGGTGCCTTTGCTAAAATATAGTAAGGCATGAGAAATGGAAAAGAATATGTCATGACCGTGGCTGCGGCGCGTAAAGTTGCGCGGATGTTGAACGGTGAATCGGTGGGGTATTCCTCGTTTCCTGCATCACTGGCAGAAGAACTATTGGAAGAAGGTGTTTTGGTGCAAAGTTCTTATGGGAGGCGTGGCAGTTATCGGATATGTGATGTGGAAGGATGTCGCACTTTTCTGGCCCAACGTTATTCCATAAGCGGGAGTTTGGAGGAGTGGATTGAGATGATGTCTCGTCAGGAGGCGGTATCTCGTGCGGAGCAGGTGGCGATGGCAGGCAATTCTAAAGTTCGGAAAACTCGTGGGTTTAAAGGGTTTCTCGTAAATAGTTATAGTCCGATAGAGGCAACTTTGTGTGAGGAGCCGTTAGTGATTGAGCCTGTGCAGGGTACTTCTATTTTTATAGAAGATTATGAGCACTTTCGAATTCCCGATGATGTGGTTGTGGTAGGAATGGAAAATGGAGAGAATTTTCAGCGGATTCGTGGGCAGCAATATTTATTTGATGACTTGAAAGTTCTTTTTGTGTCCCGTTACCCTCAATCAACAGATTTGCGTACTTGGTTGCAGATGATTCCTAATCGTTATATTCATTTTGGTGACTTTGACCTGGCAGGGATTGACATTTTTCAGAGAGAGTTTTACGCTTTTCTGAGAGAACGTTCTGAGTTTTTTATCCCGGCAGATGTAGAGGAACGGCTGAAGAATGGTAATCGTAAGCTTTATGATGTGCAGTATGCCCGGTATAAATTTATGGATATTATGGATGAACGATTGTTGCCTCTTGTTGAGATGATCCATAGATATGGGAAGGGATATGAGCAAGAGGGGTATATAATCGGGTAACGAGAGATGGCTGATTTTGATAATAACAATAACTAGAGTCAATATTTTATGATAACAATATCTAACTTTGAAAAGTATGTTCTTCCGCAGATTTTGGTGCGTGGTGAAGACTATTATGAATCCGGCGCTGTGTTAGAAATCGAAGAGGAATCTACGGGTGAATGGATTGCAACAGTTTGCGGTACGGAGAATTATGAGGTAACTGTATCGATGGAAGGGAATGAGATTGTTGCTTGGGAGTGTGATTGTCCCTACGATGGAAATATTTGTAAACATGTGATAGCTACGCTTCTGGCAATTCGTGACAGTCGAGGCAAAGCCGGTCGTTTCTTGTCAGCTAAGGAAGCAAATACACAGTTGGGGTTGTTGGGAAAGAGTATGCCCCAAATTGTGAAGGATAAAGAAATAGAACAAATCCTTTTGTTTGCGGAATCGGACAAGTTATCCGATTTTATTCTGAAATATGCTGCTTCACATTCTGATTTTAAGTCAGCTTTGGTTGAGGCTTTTTTGCCGAAAAGACCGGCGAAAAAGGTGGACTATCGAAATGAAATAGAGAGTTGCTTTAATTCTTCATATAGAAAGTACTCTAAGAAAGGACGATATTATGAACCTGAGCTAGACTGGAATGAGATATCTGATAAAGTAGATGGATATTTGGCTAAAGCCACTCTGTTGTTTCAACGGGAGGCTTTGGAAGAGGCGGCAACAATTGCTCTTCAAGTACTTCGCTCTATAGGGGGGAATTATATTGACGAAGACTTTTTATATAATGATGGTGATATTGATTTTGGTATCATTTGTGAAGATGCCGGAGATTTATTACTCAAAGTAGTTCAGCATTCGGGTGCATCACAGGCATTGAAAGAGAATGTATTGAATGAAATTATCCAAATATCCAAACTGGCAACATATCGTGAATATGAAATCTTCGATATGGATGAATTGGTGCAACAGATTATGCTTTCAGTGCAATCTAAAGAGGAGGCTTTGTTGAGTGTGGATAAGCTTATAAAGGAGAGAACAGAACGTTGGGACCTCTATAAGTTAGTGCTTCGGAAAATAGAAATATTGAAAGAATTGGATAAGACAACTGAGGTTGAAGCTACTATATCTGAATTTCTTTATTTACCTGAAATCAGACGACAGGAAGTTGCAAAGCTACTGGATGAAAAATGTTATGAGAAGGCTATCTGTATGCTGAATGAAGGAATAGTGATAGCTGAAAGAGGAGGAAATCTTGGCACATTAAGAGAATGGCAGGAACAATTACTTTTCATTTATGAAGAAGTGCATGATGTGGCCAAGGTCATTGAAATGTGCCAGTTATTGTTTATTCATACGAATGGAAGTTTGGATTATTACCATAAGCTTAAGTCGTTGATATCTTCCACGGATTGGAAGGAGTATTTGAGTACATTGATGCAAGAAACGACTTTCTATGATTACTGGGGGAGTGGAAATAATAAAGCAGATATTTATATAGAAGAAAAAGAGTATGATAAATTATTTAGCTTTTTGTCTGCTGTGAAATACAGGCGTTTAGACGCTTTAGTGCAGTATGCTTCCCATCTGAATGCCACCCATTCTTCTCAAATACTTTCTTTGTTTACGGATGATCTTCGCGTTTATGCGGAGAAAAATCTGGGACGGAGTCATTATGAGTACATAGCTCGGGTGCTACGGGGTATGCGGAAATTGAATGGCGGGAAGGATGTTGTGAAACAATTGGTGGAAGAATTCAGGGTTTTGTATAAACGTCGTCCGGCGATGATGCAGGAGTTGGGAGAGTTCTAGCCATATCTTATTTGCCTGTTATCTTTTATTCGAACTTGTCGGAAATGAAAGCAGACTATCTACTAAACGACAGTCTGCTTTATCTTCTTTATAGAGTCTTCATTTGGTATTTGTTCCTGCTCTAACCGAAAATTGTTTTCTTGCAAGAAACGATATAGGTCATACTCTTCCAAAGTTAATTGAGGTAATGTTTGCAATAAAGCCGGTGTTCCCTCTTTTACCAAGTGTCGATAAGTATGGAATGTCTCCCAGTCCATCATCAGTGCAATTGCGGATGGGTAATAGCTGCGGAACTGGTTGAGAATTTGCAGCCCCTGCGCATCTAAATCTCCCCAATAATAGTTTTGTACATGAGTCATCCATGGAATCTCTTTCAGGAAACTGATGTTGAAGCCTCCCCCGCTCCATACGGCAATACTGTCAGGTTGCAGTGGTAAGGTTAGGAAATTCATTTTATTTTCCATGATAAATACGTATTTACAAGCGCAGTTCAGACGTTGGAAATCTGGTAATGGAAGAGATACATCTGTCCAGCAGAAGCCTGGAGCCAAGGTACTGTCCAGAAAACGTATGCGGATTAATGGTTCGGCACATTTCAGTCCATACCGTTTTTCGAATGTTTTTTCATTGAGAGTGATAGTAGATGCGGGTAATAATTCATCGAGTAAGGATTTGAGTAAATCCTTGTTTTCTTCGATGTATTTGGTGTGTACCTCAATTGGCAACTCGCGGATGTAAAGATGAGGGCGGGGATGTTCTGTAAAGTACTTGCATACCTTGATTGTATCTCTCCATGTGTCGTGACTGATAAGTCGGAGAGGATTTCTTTGACTCCATTCAATAAGCTGCGGCATTTCATTGGTGATTAGTTGCCAATTTCGGATGAATATATCCAATTCGTTTCGTTTGCGAGTAATATGCAAGTAAATCTCTAAAGATGGAATTTGTATGCAAGTCGGAATGTTTTGAATTCCAATCTTTTCAAAACTCTTTTCTGTCATCTCTACTGTGTATCCCCATAGGGATGCACCTTTTTGTAGTTCTGCGATAGAAGCTTTGTATTCTGTCAGTTTTAGCAGAATATCTTTGGCTGTTATCTTTCCTATGCGACTAATTTCTTTCGGAAAGAAAGATTCTCCTGTCGTGATTGACAGGAGTAACTCTTTCCACCAACTCAGGCTTTGTTTCTTTATGTCTTGTGGTGTAATCATTGGATAATTTCTATTAGTGAGTGATGCTGTTTTTTCTCTGCTTTATACTCTTCAATGCTTAAATTGCGAATCTGCGACTCATTGCCTTCCGGATTAGATACATAGTGTACGGAATGGATATAATTCTCAATGACATGTATTTTCTGCATGGGAGTGACAATCAACAGTTGCAGATTCAGCTTTTTGAATAAATCAAGTCCGAATTGTGTACTTTCATCGTCACCACGTCCGAAGGCTTCGTCTATGACTACAAACCGGAATGATTGGCTTCGCTCTTCCTGATAGTTCAGTCCAAATTGATAGGCGAGGGCAGAAGCTAGAATGGTATAGGCCAGTTTTTCTTTTTGACCGCCCGACTTACCGGAAGTACCGGCATAAAACTCTTTCTCTGCATCATCTGCACGATAGCGTTCACTGACATTGAAGAGAAACCACTGGCGTACGTCTGTGACTTGTGTGGTCCATTCAATATCCTTGTTCTCATTGCTGCGGAACCGGTTCAGAATGCGTTGTACTTGTTCAAAACGTTCCTCAGTATAAGCATCATCTGTACTGAGGATATTGTTGTAGCAAGCTTTCAGATCTCCTTTGAAGTCAAGGATTTCTCGGTTGGGATTGGTTACGGCTTGTAGTTTGATGTAAGTATCTTTGTTGAATTCGATAGCTTCCAGATGTTTATTGATTATTCCTATTTTTTCCTGAATCCGCTTGGCGTGTAAATCAAGTTTGCTGTCGAAGGTAACAATGCTTTTTATTGTATCCTGATTTAATAGGACTTTTAGTTTAGCCTCGTGTGCAGGTAGTCCTTCTTTAACTACTTGTTGGAGAATCTTCAGATATTCTTTCCGAGCTTCAATATCTTCAGGTAATTCCAAGGCATCAAAAGGAAAAGCGTTTCGATAGTCACGCATGATTTGGGTTATTTTTTCTCGTGTCGTATCTCGCTTTTTCTGTATGTTCAATCGCTTGCCTGATAGACTTTTAGATAGCTCCGCTTTTAAATTGTCTATGTTGCCGAGTGTATAAGAAGTGTCAGGCTGTGCTGATTCTATTTTAGAATAAAAGATGCTTTTGTCCTCCGGCGAACAAACAATTGATTGCAGCTGTAGTTCCGGTAATTGATTATGGGCTGTTTCTATTTGATTATTCAACCGTCCGCGGTTATCTTTTAGTTTATCTATGTGATTCCTTAATTCACTTTCTTTGTATTCCATTTGTTTCTGTTGTTCTGCCAGTGTTTTTATCAGATTATTGCTTTCTGATAACTCTTGTTTTTCCTTTTGTAGGTGGGATATATGTTCTGTTTCTTGCTGCCAGTTCAGCTCATTCCAATCTTGAAATCTTTTTATTTGCATTAGTGATGACAAGGTGGCATTGCACAAATCAATTGCCTTTGATTTCTCTTTAATTTCGTTTTTTTCTATTTCATATCGAGATAGAAGCGATTTCAAGTAGGCTTGAATGGCCTGTATTTTCTCCTTGTTGCTCCAGCCCAATATGAAATTTCTGCGATCCCAGAGGTCTCGGCGGTCATCTTTCACATGTCGCAAGCGGCCGGTTTTTATTTGTCCTTCTTTCGTGATTCCATCGCTGACATTTTGAAACTCATTTAAAGATACGCATTGTAGATTGAAACGACGTACCAATTCTTTTTCCAGCCAGTTGTAGAATGGAGTATTTGACTTTATATTGATTTTGTTGACTGCTGATGAGGGTGATAAATCTTCAACGAGCGTGTTGTATTGTTTGCTCTCTTCGGGAATGCGGAAATATTCCAGACGGATTCCTTTATGTCGATTATCCTGCAGCTTATTGGCGTTTATGAACCCTGATACAATGTGATAATATCTGTCGGGGACTAACATGCTGATGCCAAATCCTCGCAATAATCGTTCCAAAGCTCCTTCCCATTCTTTATCTTCAGAGCGAACTTGTAACAGTTCGCCCACAAAAGGAAGTTCTTCTTCGCAGATGCCCAAATGTTCAACCAATTGTTTTCTTATCTCCAATATGCCGGAGGGTAATTGGTTGGAGCGTGTTTGAAGAGACTCTATTTCTGACTTTTGTATTTCTATTTCTTGTTCGGTATTGAGATGCTCAGCTATCCTTGAACCTTGCAAAGTGGTCAGTTTTTCCCTCTCTTTCCGCATCTCCTCCTGCTTTTCTTCGGTACTTTTTAAATTGCGATAGAAGGTTTGTTCAGTGTTGGCTGTGGGGAGTCCGCATTGCAGGGTTAGTTGGAGATAATCTTCGTGTTGCTTCTTTTTATCTTGTCGAGCTTTAGTGGCTTGCGCTATTTCTACTTTTATCTGATCCAGGCGTGCGCCTCCGTTATCACGGATGGCCTGCCGAAGTTCATTGATCGTATTGCGACATGTATCAAGTTCAGCCTCTGCTTGTTTGATTTGACTTTCCAACTGCACGAGTTTGCGCTTGCAATTGGCAATCTCTTTTTGCAATAGATTTATTTTTTTATCGGCAAAGTAGGATGGTATAACATCCGATAATAATACCTCAATTTCGTGCAACAGTTCTTCTGTCTGAGAGTAGTCATGGTCCAGTTCGGTCAAAGGATTTAGAATATCCCGTTGCTTGCGGGCTTCCATTACGGCTGCATGTGCTTGATGTAAGTTATCGAACCGTTTTTTCAGTTCTTCTATCTGTTCTTGTATATTGGTTGGTTCCAGCATTTGTTCGCGCACAAAGCTAGTAAGGCTACTTACAGATTTCATAGAAACTGTTTGATAAAATAGTTCGATTGCTTTGTCGGAATTCATGCCGAATAACTGGCGGAACCGCTGGCTGTATCGTGAGAAGTTATCATCAAATATTTCGATGTGGTTATTGGTACGCAGTCTTCTCTTCAGTTCTTTAATGTCCGTAAATCCAGAGAAATGCTCTTTGATACTGAGCGGCTCGCTTCCAATCAGTAATAATTTGCGAACATTACTGTTGTTTTCAATCCAAAAGAGTTGCGCTAAGGAAGTGTGTATGTTGTATCCTTCATTATAAAAATTGGCGATGATTACTGTAAATGTAGCTTCACCAGCTTTTATATATCGCAGAGAAACGGCTTTACTGCCATTGGTCAGTTCGTCACTTTTGGAACTGTAGTTTCCTTTGATGTATGAGGCCAGATTACGCTCTTTGCTTTCGGCACCGGCTGCTTTGTTGAATGTGATGCGGTTATATGGTACCAAGAGGCAAGTCAGAGCATCAACAACGGTCGATTTCCCCGATCCTACAGCACCGGTTAGCAATGAGTTTTCACCTTCTGGAGTGATTTTCCATATCTTGTTATTAAAGGTTCCCCAGTTTAATAATTCCATGTATTGCAGGCGATGGCCTACTTGCTCGATTTTATTCTTCATTTCTTTGACTGTTTTACATATTCTTTATATCGTTCTAACCACTCACTGACTTGGTCTGCATTAATAAATGCTTTAATAATACGATTGACTTCGTATTGTTCTTGGTCTGTTTTCATTTGGCGTAAAAATCCTTCGTCTATCACTTTTCTGACGGCACTGTCTATCTGCTTTTGGGTATTTACTTCATTGGTGTTCTCTTTCAAGTGCAACTTCATCAGATTGTCAATCTCTTCGCGGCTCAGTATGGCCTTGGTAGATTCTCCTTCCTGGTCATTTTCTATCAGATGTTTGCGTAGCAACAAGCAAAGGAGTGAAACGTGAAAAGTGAGCGGTCGTCGTCTGATTAACTTTGGGGCAGTTTCCTGTTCCGGAGATTCTTCCTCACAGGTTGTCTGCAACTGTTGCTGTTTTAGATAAGCATAGCCTTCTGCCTTGTCGATAATGACATCCAGATGGATATCGGCAAAATAATTTCGCACATCCCGTTCATGTTCGGGTTGCATCAACGTGTTCCATATTTCTTCTTGATGGCTATATACAATACCTTTTAATAAGGCTATCAGTACGTTGGAATAAGTCTTTCTCATTAGCTGAATATGATTTTAGGGATTTTTACTTTAAATATTTGTCCGGTTTGTGAATTGCAGATTTGTATTTCTTCTTGTTCGCTTGTAGAAACCGAATGTCGTTCTCCGTTTTTAGTTGCAATGTCCAGATAGGCTACTACTTCTGCCACTCCTTTTTCAATTGGATGCACCTTTATTAATTCCTGTAAAGAGACTTGAGGTTGATATCTGAGCAATTGCCTGATATTTTCTTTTAGCTTAGGAATATTTATCTCAAATTGTTCGTACAACAATTCATTATCACCGGATGCTTGCCCTTCTTGTAACTGTTGCTTTTTGAATTTGACTTGTTCGGGAGGTGAGAAAAGTGGTCGGTCACATATAAGATTGATGCGGATGATATCTTCAACTTCCAATGCCGGGAGTCTGGTAAAGTCAATCTCCGGATGTTCGAAGATTAATTTGAGTCCTTCGTCTATCTGTTCGTGAATTCGCTTGTTCTCGAAAAAAGACTTATGTTCCAGATATTTACGCAACTGATTCCAAAGTGAATTCGTTGTTTTGTTGGTGCGATCTCCCGCTTCTATCAGGCTATTTCTTAATAATTCCATACGGAAATTATCATTTCTCATCTTTTGCACAACAGGTATATTGAGCATGAGTTCAATTAACTTTTCAAGTTCAACTTGCTTGGATTGTGATAGCAAAAATTCCCAGAAGGCAGTGAAACTCTTACCTTGGTCGGTTTGTGTCAGAAAGTCTTGTTGTTCAAACAAGTCTGATAGAACTTCTCCTTTCGACTGGCTGGTGGTAATGATTTGTCTTCTGAAATTACGGTTCAGGTCCCTGAAGTTCTGTTCTACTTCCCTGAAATCTGCAAGCAATGACTTCGCTGTATCTTCTATCAAGAAATACTCCTCCTTTATTTGTCGTTCGTTCAGCATTTCCAGTTTGCCAGCCTTGATATCCTCAATATCCTGTTCTAAAATCCGCTTCTGTGCTTCTAGTTGGGCTAATCTTTCCGAAGCATTCATTTGAGTTTTACCTACCAACCTTTGCATTCGTTCGAAAAGATATTTCAGGCGTGACTCAGTACCGATAAATTCTCGTTTCTCCAGACTGTCAATCCACTTGAATATCAGTTCCGTAGCTGGTGTCAATTCATAAATAAATTCGTCTGTTTTTCCTGGATATTTGCGAAGAAAGCCTGCGTTACTCCAGTCGGTCAGATATTCAGTCGGCGGTTTGGGATAGGTTTTATTCGGTTCATTCAGTACATAGAGAATATCTGAAAGGCGGCTAGACAGTTCTTTTTCAAGAATGCCACCTTCCTCCTGATTGGAGAACTCCTCCTTGAAGGTAGAGAATAGAAAGCTGATAATAAGTGGGGCATTATCAGCTTTCAATAATCGGATAGAAGTATGGTTTTTAAGCAGTTGGCTTATATATTCATAAGTCATATACGATGGCTTTTTATGGTGGAACAATATGGAGCTTCTCTACTTGTTATCGTTACATTTTTTAATATATATAATGACTCCAATTTGGTTTTCCGGATGCTCGTCCTGCGAAATCCGGTTAATTCGCGCTTCGAATATACCTGTATATCCCTGTTCGCAAAGTTTACTGATTTCCTTGTTTTTATCACGGGGGATAAAACCTAACTTGTAATCTTTGTAATAGATAGCTACTGCATAGGGGGCAAATTTGTTGTCTTCTTCTCTTCTCAGTTGCAGTTTAGTTCCGATAATGAGTTCCTGAAAAGCCAATGTTCCATCCCAATAGGTGAAACCGGCAATGTCGAAATTAATGAAATGTCTTCTTTCCATAACTTTGTATTTTGAGTATGATGGTACAAAGGAACGGACTTGTTTTGACAGGTTCTGTCACAAATCTATTTTTTTAGGCTTGTATGAGTGAATTTATATACTTAGAAGCATATTTTTTAATGTATTCTTTCAATTCCGGTGAGTCTATTAGTTGAATATCGGCAGCCAAACCAAGGACAAAGCGTGTGACGCCGATAAAATTACTGACTTGTGTTTTCAGCAACCAATGGTCGGGTGATATTTGTTGTGTGTCTTGCTCTGCTAATGGGTATTCTTCGATAAGCAGATTATAAGCCCTTCGGGTTAGTTGTAATGTAATGGGGAATTTGTCTCCTTTGTAACTGCTCATGCGGAATATATCCGTGAAACCTTCCAGATGTGATTCTTCATATTTCCAAGTGGTGGTGGTGACTTCGACGGATTCAATACGTGAAATGCGGAATAGTTTATTGCGTTGACTATCCGGTTCATAACACCATATTTCTACATAATTGGTGGTGAAAGCAAAAGGCTCCACATATCTGTCCGTAATGGTTTGACCGTGAGCGGATGAGTAATTGTGTAGAATAACCATCCTTTTCTGTTCATGAGCATCAATCAGGTTTCGAATATTATCAGCATCTCTTCCTTTAATGACAGAATCTGCAATGATTTTACTATTATAGACGGACGCCAATTTCCGTTTTAAGTTTTGTTTTATTAAATTATTGTTATCAATAGCTTCAATCACTTGATGAATCATGTATGCCTCTTCCTTACTGAAGTGAATGAGTTGGGAAATATCTTTAAAGAAGGGTGATTCTTTACCCATTCGTATATGAGATCCTTCTTTGTAAATAGCAAATCCGGCAGCTTTGAATGTATCAAGATAGCGATAGATGGAACGAGGAGATGTTTCCATACGTTCGGCCAGTTCATCTACTGTATATCGGGTGTTGGCTGTTAGTAGCATCATGAGATGCAGCAGTCGTTCGAGTTTGGGTTGGTCCATTGTGTTTTTTTGTTTTAAGTTGTTGGATGATAGATCCTTTTAATGCGTAAATGTAGATATTATTTCTCTGATTTTTAGAATAAACTATTATATTTGTCGCAGAAACTTTATACTCGTAAGAAGAAGCGTAAAGGTGAGGATTTAGCGGTTCAAATTGCTAATTTTCGTCATTAAAAAGCCCTTTATCCTTCAGACGTTTTAGCTCCTTGTCAAAGTCTGACAAATATTCACGATCTTGTATGAGTTTAAATTTCTCATATTCACAGAAAGCTTTCGTTTGTGCTTCCTCATTAGATATTGTGCCGGAATGTTTTAGAACCTCATAGTCGCTTATTGCTAGGAAATTGCTTAATTTGTTTTTCCAATCATTCATGGTCGTGATGAGCTGTTGCTCTGCTCTTAGCTCTGCAAAATCGAGAAAAGCGGATGACAAACGTTCTAACTGTGATACCTCTTTGTCTGACAGATAATTTTTGGCAACTATTGTATCTGACTTTTGTATTCTTCCATCAGGGGCTTTCTTCCACGTAGTCAACCCCATGTGGGGCATTTCAGCATCAGCACGATTGTAGATTAATTCTGCTGCTGTATGGTGGGTTACTGCCCAATGCATCATATTTTGTACCATTTTGAAAAACAGTTTGGTTATTTCTGATTTAGCATCGTAATCTGCACTACATTCAGCATATACATCTGTTATTTTCTGGTAATACCTGCGTTCGGAAGTGCGGATTTCACGGATACGTTGCAGTAAATCATCGAAATAATCTTTTCCGAAATGGCGGCCTTGTTTTAAGCGTTCATCATCCATAGCAAAGCCTTTGACGATAAATTCCTTTAGAACTCCGGTAGCCCAAATTCTGAATTGAGTGGCTTGGTAACTATTTACCCGGTACCCTACAGCAATGATTGCATCAAGATTATAGAACATAGGAGAACGTTCAACTTCTCTTTCTCCTTCTTGCTGAACTATCTGAATTTTTCGGATAGTTGCTTCTTCTTGCAATTCTCCAGACTCGTATATTTGTCCTAAATGATAATTGATTGTCTTTACATCTACTCCAAAAAGAGCAGCCATCCGCTTTTGAGACATCCAGAAGGTTTCATTATTGAATATCACTTCTATTTTTACTTCTCCCTGACTTGTTTTATAGAGTAAGATATTGGAGGATAGATTATTGGAGGTTAGCTCAAATAAACTTGTCTGATTTTTGAAAAAGATACGCGCTTGTTGTACTAATGCTTTCTTGGAGTCTGCATTTTCGGCAATGATAAGACAAGCCATTCTTGATAAATGGAAGTTTTCTACATTTCTGTATGCTCCGGAACCAAGTTTAACCATTTCTACAGTAAGGTGAAAATGGTCGTTTATATCCATTCCTTTTGCTTGAGCAATCGCAATAGCTTTCTTTACTACAGAAGCAAATCTGTAATAGGTCGTATAACCCATAGCTCCACATAAATCACGCGAAGTCCAATATTCCTTTCCATTTTGACTGTACTTCTTTATTAGCTCAAGTTGAGGCTTCATTTCAGGTATCTTGTTCTCTCCCATATGTGTTAACTATTTAAATCATTAACTTTTAACTCACCAGACATGAGTTTGGCAATAATGTATCACGAATCATTGATAATCGCATATTTTGAAACGAAATTTAGTACAACTTACTTGTGTACATAATGCTACAAAGTTAAGAAAAAGAATTTACTATATGAAGGAAGAAAAAGAATTTATCTGTTTTCAATAGATATAGTTTATCTTATTGCATCCTCACTATGTAATACTCTGTTCTCCTCCTTTTTTCTTTAACCTATGATCTAACACAGTAATGAATCTTTTCTTTTCGGAGATGTTTTTAATATGTTCGCATCTGTCATATTCTGTATTATACAACAAAGGCTTGCTGCTCTATTTTCTTTCCACCTTCTTCACCCACAGGAAATAACTCTTCAACAATGTCTCTTCCGGTATAAGTTCCCTCATCCCGTGCTCTTCCAGATACAGCTCCGTGGCCCTTGTGAACATCATCCCGTTCTTAAACTTGTTTCTGCGCAGGAAGCGGTAATAATCCATTCTCATTTCATAGTTGATTTCCTGCTCCAGAACCTTCACGGCCTCCTCTCCCAGATAATTATAAGTCCTCGGATCTTTCCCCACGCTGGGGCAGGGCAGAGAGAGGGTGACATTCCCCCGGTCCCGCCATGACACGCCCTTTGGGCGGGGAGTGGTGAGCTGTAGCAGGCAACTGTAAAGATTCTGATTTTTGGTGAAACGGATGGCACCCTCCACTGTGCAGTGCGCGTATGCACTTTGCAGGTAAGCCGCGAGATAGGGCTTCACCTGAATGGTAACTGTAATCATTTTGTATATTGTTTTGAAGTGAAAAATATTTCCATACGTTTGTGTCCCTGTGGCGGGGATTGTTCCTCGGAGCAGTGGAAAAAGGCAGATGTGTTACTCCGGCAAACGATGGAAAATCCAATGATTACGGTATGTCGATGTTGCTCTACGACCTGCGGGTCGTTTCTCTACGAGGAAGGGTGTCTTGCCCGTAGAGGAACGCACGGTTCCTCTACGGGTCAAAGTATCCGCCTCTGACCTTTGGTGCAAATATCTGTCAAATTAACATCTCAGGCAAAATAGGAAGGCGGTGTTTAAAGATGGTATTGTAATGAAACATTTGTCTTTACCGCCTGTTTGTGACGTAGTATATTCGCGTGCGACAACGTGCGAAAAAATGAATGAATATGAAAACAGTCTATTTAAACAAATTTATGAGTTCGGTGGTCACTGAACTCGAAATGAACGGGCAGTATGGCACCGCCCATGTATGCGGTAGCGTGCTGCGGTCGGTGATGGCTTTCGACGGCGAGGGGCTGCCCGTGTCCGGCATCACGCCCTTGTGGCTGAAGGCCTATGAGGGTTACCTGCTCCATAAGGGTGGGAAGGGTCTGGCGTGGAATACCGTCTCGACCTATATGCGTATGCTCCAGGCGGTTTATAACCGGGCTGTGGTCCGTAAACTGGCGGCTTTCATCCCCCACCAGTTCCGTGACGTGTTCACCGGGCGTAAGGTGGATCACCGGCGTGTGCTGGAACGGGACGATATGCAGAAGTTACTGTTGGACAGGGAGCCTGACATCACTTCCCCCGGCATGGCATGGGCACGCGCGTGCCTGGAACTGATGTTCCGTTTCCACGGCATGCCCTTTGTGGATCTTGCCCACTTGCGGAAGTCCGATCTGAAGGATGGCTATCTGACCTTGCGCCGCCGGAAGACGGGTATGCCGCTATCCGCCCGTGTGGACGGCCGTGCCATGCAATTGCTGGAACGCTACCGGAACCGGGACGACACTTCGCCCTACCTGCTTTGTTTCCTGGACGGGAACCTGAAGGGTATGGCCGCTTACAGGGATTACCAGCGGATATTGCGCCTGCTTAACAGTAAACTGCGCGCGCTTGCCTTATGGAAGAAGGTACAGGGCAAAGTGACTTCGTACAGTGCAAGGCATACATGGGCTACGGTGGGCAGGTATTGCCACATTCCCATCGAGGTCATTTCCGAAGGGCTTGGACACGCTTCCGTAACCACTACCGAGGGGTATATGAAAGGCTTCGGAAACAGCCGGATGGACCGGGCGAATAAGGTTATAATGAATTACATATATAAGGGGTGACTTAATACGGGTATGAATGGTAATTCGTTGATATGTAGTGTAATGTCAGGAAATTACCTTGTAGGTAACGGAGATGTGATTATGGCGCAAAAGTAGATAATATATTTCTAACTCCCAAGAGAAAGATGTTTTATTTGCCTGTTTACATGGATTAATTAACCGGCGATTTATATTAGGAAACAAATACTACAGGTTCTACAAGTTTCTTTTTCAGCATATGGGATGGAAAGGAGTTTTTTCGACTTGTTCGTTCAAATCCGTATATAAATTCCCTTACCCGTTTCCGAAATTCGGAGACGGGAAAAGGATATTGTACACCGTGAGCCGTATGTACGTATAAATTCTTATATATACCGGGATTTTATGAGCCTTGTTTCTTATCGTATCTGTGCGTATCTGTTACCTACAAGGTAATGTCGGTGTGTGTAATGGATAAAACCCAACAAATATCATGATAACACCCATGACACAAGCTGCCATTGCAGTACTCAACGACATCTATGCGGGAGGCGACACAGCCCGTACGGACGCCTGCCGTCTTATGGAGCAAGACCTGGATATCCTGCTGTCGAAGCTTCTAAGAGCCGGACTTATCAAATTGTCCGACCAGGGAGAACCCCGTAGTATACGGTCGTACAGTCCCGCGCGTGAATCCTCCGATGTCTCCCTTCTCGACATCCTCGAAGCCACTGGCGAGCATCTGAACTGCAACCATCCCACTACTGAAGAGTTCCACATGCGCTACGGTAAAGCCGCGCAGAAACTCGGTATAGTAAACTATATCACGCGTGAATATCTGAAGGAAATCAAGCTGTTTGAGTTGTAGACGTAATCCGAAGAATCCTTTGAAAAGCATCGCTTACATACTGCCCTTGTTCCTGCTGCTGTCCTGCCTTGCAGACCTGCATTCCCAAACCTTTGCCGTGAAGAGCGACCTGCTGACGGGAACGCTTTCCTCGCCCAACCTTTCCGTGGAAGTCAAATTCTCCGAGCAGTTCACGCTGGAAGCGGGTTTTCACTACAACCCTTTTCCGGCAGGTGGGGACAAGCGCTGGAAACACTGGTTCGTACAGCCTGAACTTCGTTACTGGATGTGCCAGCCCTTCGGTGGCCACTTCTTCGGCGCGCACCTGATGTACGGGGTATATAATGTAGGCGGCCTGAAACTCCCGCTTGGACTCTTCAAGGGCATCCGCTCTTCAAGATACGAGGGTGACTTCCTGGGACTGGGCGTATCATACGGCTACCACTTCATCCTCTCACCCCGTTGGAGCATCGAGGCAAGCCTCGGTGTCGGATTCCTGCACTCGGGCTATGAACGCTACCGCTGCCTGCATTGCGGCGAGCAGACCGGCGGCGGTCATAAAAACTTCATGGCTCCGACCCGTGCCTCGGTATCGCTGGTATACCTGATAAATTGAGAGTTGGGAATTGAGAGTTGAGAGCTGGAAGATGAAAATTGAAAGCGGTTTATAATTAGTAATTTGTAATTGAACATAGAGCATGAAAAACTTAATCCGTATTCCTCTTACATTGGCACTTCTGTTCGCCATATGCAGCTTCTGCCCCGGGCAGGAGTTCTACCGGGGAGAACTGTTTGTCACCGGACAGCATTTCTCGCTGACTGACGGACACCTGAACGTGGAACTTTCCGTAGACTTCGAAAGCCTGCAAATGCCTTCTGACGAATCCCTGACCGTGACTCCCGTGCTTAAAAGCGGTGAATCCGAACAGGAACTCCCCTCCGTCCTCATCAACGGTGCGGAGAAACAGAAAGTGTATCAGCGTACACAGGCATTGTCCGCGGGCAAACGTAACGGCAAGGCGCGTACTTCGCCCATTCCGGCAGTCGTAATCCGTGACGACGCTGCGGTCTCCCGCGCGTTTACCTATAAGGTTTCTATCCCTTACGAAGAGTGGATGGAACAGGCCGTCCTCCTGCTTCGCTCTCAGGAATGTGCCTGCCACGGGAAGAAAGGGGATATTTACGAGGATAAGATAGCGGACGGCCTCCGCCTGCCGAAGCTGAGGACATCCCCGTGGGATGCGGGCACCGACGTCGGTTTCCTTTCATTGGTGAATTTCATCCAGCCCGCACCGGACAAGGACACGCTGCACTGCATCACAGGTTCTATCCCGTACTTTGAACGGGAGGAAGACCGGAAGGACGGCAAGCAACTGGGTGAACTCTCCGAGGAAAAGCAGAACTTCGAGATTTACTACCGTCTTCGTGACGCTCTTCGTGATGTACGTCAGGAGACGGGCACGGAACTGGCTAAAGTCCGCGTAACGGGCTATGGCGCGCCCGTGGGTAACCTGAAGAAGAACGAGACCAACGCCCTGATACGTGCTCTTAAGCTGAAGGAATACCTGCGTGAAAACCGTCTGTCGGGCAAAGCCCTGCTGGAAGTGGACTGGATTCCTGAAGACTGGGACTCGATCACCAGCCTGGTTCGGGGAAGCGATATGATGCTGAAAGATGCCACCCTCGACCTTATTGATAATGTGGAGATCTCCAAAGGCCGCGAACGTATGCTGATGTCTCTTGCTGACGGCAAGCCTTACAGGTATCTCTCGGAGAAGATATTCCCGGCGGTGATGCGCGTGGACTACCGGATAGAATATACGCGTAAGCCTCTGGATGCTACCGAAAGCCTCCAACTGCTGCGCAGCGGAAAGCAGCGCGCCCTGCGCCTGAACGAGTTCTTCGCCGTAGCCGGCAGCTATCCGGCAGGCTCCACCGAATATAATGACGTCCTTGACCTTGCTGCCCGACTTTTCCCGGACAGTCCGGAAGCCAACATCAATGCCGCTGCGGTTGCCTTGAGCAAAAAGGAACTGTCCAGGGCACGCGGGTATCTGGAACGTTTCGCCACCCTCCCGATGGCTTATAACAATATGGGCATCCTCTGCCTGCTCGAAGGTAACCGTGACAAGGCAGAGGTGTACCTTACGATGGCTGCCGCGGCCGGAGTGGAACAGGCGGTTAAGGCATTGGAGAAATTAAAAGCAGAGAATTAAGAGATGGGTAATACAAAATAACCATAAACGGTATAATATATGAAAACGAGTAACTACCTATGGGCGGTGCTGGCAACGGCCACCCTTTCACTGTCCGCATGCGGCAGCGATGAAAACGAGAATGTAATTCAGCCGAAGGAAAAGACTGCGAAACTTGAACTGACCTTGGTGGGTACCCCTGCTGACAGCCGCGCTACGGGGACTTTGCCTACCACGGATGAATCCCAGATCAACCGCCTGACGGTGGCTGTATTCACCGGAGCATCGGGCAACCCTGTCAATGCCCTGCGGGAATTCACGGGCGATGACATCAAGGCTGCAACAGGTGGTACCGGCAAGAAGATTACGATGCTTTGCGAACCCGGCAACGGACAGACCATTTACGTGGTGGCCAATGCCTCTACAGGACTTTTTGCGGGAGTTACCAACCTTGCCGGTTTCAAAGCCAAGCTGATGCTACTTTCGGAAACCACCAAGGCTGCGGGAGCCGGTGCGGCAACGGATACGCAAAAGGCCAACAACCTCCCGATGCTGGGAAGTACCACCGGAAAGGATTTCACGGCGGGAACGGAAACCGAGGCGAACATAGCCCTGTCCCGTCTTGTGGCGAGGGTATCTATCAGCAGCGTCAAGACGGCTTTCGATCCGGTGGGACGGTTCAAGGACGCGACGTTCAAGGTGGATGCGATTTACCTGAAGAATGTCGACAGTTCCGTCAATGCGGACAAGACAGGCGGTGCCCCCATTAACGGGGGACATGAGGGTGCAGTCGTTACCCAATACCTGTACGAGGCGGTGACCGGCCATACAGCCAATGCAGAGCTTACTACCCCGTACTACTTCTACACATTTCCGAATGTTGACTCAAGTAAGCCGACTAAACTTATCATTAAAGGATTGTTTGATGCGGATGGGAGCGGTTCTACCAGTGCTCCCATAGCCCGTTATTATCCTATTACTATTAACAAGAAACAGGCGAACACCACCATTTCAGGAGGAGCGGGTACGGACAAAGGCAGTATAGCTGCTAATACCCGTTACGTGCTTACCGCTGTCATCAAGGGTGAAGGCGCCCCCGACGATAACACGGATATAGACCCCGCCACCCTGCAACTCACGGTCACTGTTGCTGATTGGGCACTCACCATCAGTCAAAATGTAACTTTCGAGTGATAATTTATACGAGACTGACATTATAAACCAATCCGTAGCAGCTATGCGAGTATCCGGAATCTCCCCTGTCTTTCTGTTCCTTCTTTTTCTCCTCTGCTGTACCTCGTGCGTGCGTGAGGATATGGAAGGTTGTGCCCGTTACGAACTGCATGTCCGCGCGGTGGATGCTGACGGGAACGATCTCACCGGAAGCGGGGCCTTGCAGAAATCGGATATCTACCTCTTTAATGAGCAGGGGTTCGTCAGGATGATTCCCTCCGATGGCTTCTCGGACTTTTATTTTGGAGAGGACAAAGGCGAACGTCTCACGCTGGTAGCCTGGGGAAATCTGAAAGAAGATACCCTGATTACTACGGAGATAGCGCCAGACACACCCTTGAAGGAGGCAAAACTTCAACTTAGGCAGCATGCTCACGGCACGCATATTCCGCTCACGGACTTGTTTTATTGCCGCAGGGAAATAGGTGAGGCGGAGACCCGGAGTGTGGAAGGAACGGATATTACGGTTGTAATGGAACGTATGGTGGCGGGTCTCAGCATACGCACGCGTTATCTTTCCGAACGTTATCCTTACAAGGGTGAAGCGTACCGCTTCATAGTGCACTGCACCAGTACGGAAATGGATTTCACGGGTGAGGCTGCCGGGAGCGGGGCCGGATATGAACCGGCTTCCGTTACCGACGCTAAAGGGGATGTCTATGCGCCGCCTTTCCATATCTTCCCTACCGGAGAGGGGAGGCCGTTGGAAATTGACATCTGCCGGAAAGGGGAGAAATTGTTGACTATCACCGAAGACAATGAATTCCGCCCTTTGTATGCTCCTGTGGGCAAACAGACCAATATAGATATTGACTTCCGCTATGCGGAGGTTCAGGTCGTTGCGAGTGTGGTTCCCTGGGGTACGGTCAGTCAGGATGTGGAAATGTAAGCAAGAATACAATGATCAGGTTATTTGAATACAGAGTATACCGTAGGCAGGAAGAGCCTGTTCCATTCTGCTGGAAAGTGCTTTTCGTGCTGTTCATGCTGGGCACGCTACTGGCGATGGCGGCCGTGTGCAGTTCCTGCCAACCGGAAGAGGATATGGAGGCTATAGGTGTGGAGGAAGACCAGCCTGCTACCATCCGGCTGGAAGTGCAGGGTGAGGAACTGGTGAATATCGCTACCCGTGATATTAATGAGAGTGTGGTCAGTAATCTTCATATTCTGGTGTATAACAGTTCGGGAGAACTGATCGGTCAGAAATATCAGACGGGTAGTTCTACGGTTACCATGAATACCCGTAGTGCTACCGGATGTACCATCTATGCCGTTGCTAATACGGGTAAGGCTGACTTGTTCAAGGGATATGCCATACATAAGGAGTCATATCTGAAAAGTATGGTATATAGTCTTACCAATTGGGACGACCTGGGTAAAGGTACTAATTTGCTAATGACCGGAAGCATGAAGAGTGTGAATATCAGGGCGGGAGCGCAGACTTTATCAACACGACTGGTATTGACCCGCATGGTTGCACGAGTTGAGTTGAAAATCAAGGTGAAAGAAAGCAGTGGGATTACCATTACGGATTATTCCGTAAAGAATACCCCTTCACTTTCCTATTATATTGCCCGCGCATCGGAAGATGCCGTTCAGACTGCTACTGCCGCACATTGGAAAGAAAGCGGTGTTATCACTACGTCCGGAGCAACTTCGGTGAACAAGACTTTTTATATGTTTGAGAACCGTAGGGGGACTAAATCCATTTCCGCCCAGAAGGATAAAACGACTGCCAATGCACCTGCCAAAGCTACTTACGTAGTCATTCATGGATTGGTGGGTGCTGTAACCGTGACGTGGACCGTGTATCTTGGCGAGAACAATACGAGTGACTTTAATATCAAACGGAATGGTAATTATAGGTATGACATTACTTTGAATGACGTTGCGGCAACAGATACAAGGGTTGTTGTCGATTTTGCGGGGACAGAAGATTTGAGTAGTGCAGGTACGGCAAATTGTTATCTTGCTAAAAAGGTAAACACATGGTATAAGTTTAAAGCTACGGTGAGAGGAAATGGAGCTGCCACCGCAGCACTGATTTCTCCAACCGGAAGTGCTTTGGCGGCTAATGCTGCAATCAGCCCTGCAAGTACAGAGCTCGTTTGGGAAACGAATGGCCATGGGAAAATCATTCAAGGAGTGATTTTAAAAGACGGATATGTCTATTTCAAAACCGGTCCGACAGCTGAAGGGAATGCGGTGATTGCAGTAAAAGACAGAAGTGGCAACGTATTGTGGAGCTGGCATATCTGGAAAACTCATTTTAATTTGGCGGAAATGCCTACACAAACGTATAAGACGAATCCAAGAATAATGAATCCTTTTCTCTATTACAATAGTTTGACTTCCCGTAATTTGATTATGATGGATCGTGATATAGGTGCGGCGGATAATACTGCTTCTAATGCAGATGCTGTTGCGAAAACATTTGGTCTTTATTATCAATTTGGTCGTAAAGATCCATTTCCTCCTCTTAAGGATAAAGCTGGGAACATAGAAATATATGACACAAACGGGACATGTATTGGTACTGACGAGATTATTGGCAATTGCGTAAAGAATAATGAAATACCATCATATAGTGTAATGACAACTATGATAAATTATACAATCAATCATCCATTGACCTTTGTTACATATACGGATGGAACTGGAAACTGGATATATGGTGCTCTATTAACAACATCGGTATGTGAGGCTTCCGATAAGTTATGGGGGAGTGACTTTAATAGTGCTACAACAACGCTACTATTTGACACTAAATTCACAGGTAAGACAATTTATGATCCCTGTCCTTTGGGTTGGTGTGTTCCCCCTCAGGATACTTGGACTAATTTCACAACTACAATCTCAGAGAGTGCCACCAGCGATTATTCTACAGAAGATGCCTCTTTTTACAACTCTCCAACAGAGGATAAGAAGAATTGGAGTGTTGTGCCTCAAAATGGTTTTAAGAGTGCTCCGGTTTTCGGCCGCCGTTTTTATATATCCGGAACTTCAGGAGCATTAGCTTTCTATCCGGCTGCTGGCTATCGATATGGTTTGGATGGAAAACTATACAATGTTGGTTATTTCTGTTCAGCATGGTCATCAGCTCCTACACGAGCTAATTCATTGCCTCACAGCACTTTTTTTCTATCAAATAATGAAGCTGTATTGCCTGTTAACTTTGTTGGCAGGGCGAGCGCATTTCCTGTGCGTTGTGTCAAAAAAACATCTTTATAAGTAAATACGTTCAAGCGGATGACTATAAAGATGTGGATAGGAATGTGGCTTTTGTATACTTTAATAAACATAGCCTTATTATAGATAAGTAATTATCTAATTCAAAAGGACTATGCATCACGCACTGTCCTTTTCTTATTAGAACTTTAAACACCCGAATATCTTACCAATTTGGTTTTCGTCATTACCTGTCTAGCCATGCTCCTACCTTCTCTTTAAAGAAGAAAGTATAGAGGAATGCTCCTATCCAGCTTGTAAGGACTACCAGCAGGATTGCCATAAGTTTTTTTTCTTTCGGTATTCTCAGGCAACCTATTTCCCAGGCGCATCTTATAGTCAGAACTATTCCAACGACCCAAATAGCAAGAATATTCATACCTGTATAAATTAAATGAGAGATAGTAAATCGAGATATAAAGGTTTATATGACAGTCTTAATCAAGCTGCTTTTTTACTTCATCTTTAGCTTTATTATAATCCTTTTTTACTTCTTTTTTTACCTTTTCCGTACCTTGTTGCACGTCTTTCTTGGTTTCTTTCCAGGCATCTTTGACTTTGTCGGCACCATCCTCTATTTTGTTAGAGGCCTTGTCTAATGCGTCATTTACGTTTTCTTTTGCATTTTCAATCTGCTGTTCTGTCCGGTTCTGTTCTTTTTTGTCCCGACAGGATGGCGCGGACAGTGCAAATAAAATTGTTAGTGTGATAAACATTATCTTTTTCATATAGTTCTCTATTTTTGCTTGTTATACAATATGCTTTAGGATTTCCGGTGGAGAAACCAGTTCTCCACCGGGATGAAGATTTAGACTTCATACTGTCGGAAGATCAAGTTATTTCTTCTCCGATTTTTTGTTTGAAGCAGCAGGCTTACTTTCTTTAGCTTTGCTTTGGGTACACTTTTTGCTACCCTTTGCTTCCATCTGTTTTTTTTCGTTCTTTGTTGTCATAAAATTTAGTTTTTAAGTTAAACAATAGTAGAACCGGAAGTCTTATTTGTTTCCGTTCTTAGCATTTCCATATTCACACCAACGCATTTCTCCTTTAGGGATATGGGAGAGTATCTCGCTGCTCCGTTCCTTGGCTAGTTTTTCATCTGTTTGGCGTACTTCCTTTTCCGTACGTTTGGTGCCTTCAGGTTTACGTTGGAGTAATCCGTCGGTACTTCTGACTTCCTCCAGTGGATTCTCAATATATTGCCATTCTTCTTTGAGCCTCGTACTTTTGCCTTCGTTCCATGGTCCGCGGGTTTCCTTTCCTTTGGAATCATTAAAATAAAGGTTGCTGTATCGGGGGGATGTTTGGAATACTCCCGGAGGAAAGTTAGGCTGAATAGTTTCCAGAGCGGCCTCAAACTGTTGAAAATGGGTCACTTCGCGAGTCATAAGGAACGTGAGCGTTTCTTTTACAAGTGGGTCATCCGTAAGTGGGATAAGGTTTTCGTAACCTATTTTGGCACGTGCTTCACCCGCCATGTTGGAACGCAGGTCCACTGTCAGGTCAGCATTGGCCGATACATAGGTGGCACACCATGGGTTCCCGTTGCTATCGGTCAGTACGGGACTGCCGGGAGCTGTTACCAGAAAGGCAGGATTGGTGAAGGCTTGGTGGATAAGATCCTCTTTGCCTGCTTTTCCTTCCATCATGGTACGCAGAGGAGTATCTTCCAACACATCCTTCATTTCTCCGTTTACTGGTCCGAGGAGCATCTGGATGGTTGCACCTACGATTTCAAGATGACCGAACTCCTCAGTGGCAATATCCATGAGCATGTCATATTTGTCAGGGTAGGGGTTATGGCAACTGAATGCCTGTACAAAATACTGTAGAGCGGATTTCAACTCACCGTTGGCCCCTCCGAATGCCTCAAGCATCACACGAGCAAAACGAGGATCCGGCTGTGATACACGGGCATTGAACTGAAGATCTTTTACATGGTAAAACATAACAGATTCATTTTTAAGTTAATAATTCAGGTTAATTTTAGATGTACATCTGTATATTAAAGATAGGAATATCCTTGCCGGGCCGTATATACAGACCGGAAGAGGTTTGTCCAATCAAGTCAAGAGGGTAAAGTTGTCGGTAGAGATATAAATGAGAAAGGATCGGAGAAAATAAATTTTATTCCTCCAGTTTGTCCAGTTCAGACATATATTTCTTTATATAATGACAATTTCCGTCGCATATCCTTTTCCGCACTCCCACGGAAAGGGAAGAGTCCATACATTTGTTTCCGAACAGACAGCTGCACCTGAGTCTATACGCTTCCAAGCTTTTATTCCTCTCATCCGTACGGCCCTCTGTATAGGCGGACAGGCATAGCGTGTACAATTCTTCATAACTCTTTTCCCGCAGGGATGCGGGAGTATATTGGCATTTATTGTTCCATTTCATATTCATTAATCATTAATTCAGGTGAAATGGATCGGGAAGCATTGAAAATACATCCCGTAATTTTAGTTGCTTGTTATAGTAGCCTATTTTTTGGCTTCTAAAGCAGCTGCATGGACTTTACTTTTCAGGGTGTCAGCCTTTTCGGCAACGTCAAAGGTCGCATCTGCAACCTTATCGGCGGTTTTGGTCCCTGCATCCAGTGCTTTGTCTCTCACGGTTTCTGCAAGGCTTTCAGCACGATCGGCAATCTTTGCCATGGCATTGTGAATTTTCTTTTTTAGCATCTTGGCTTTTGCCGTACGTGAAAAACGTTGAGCAAGTGCTCCGATAGCCGAACCTATTGCCAGCCCAATCAAAAAGTTAGATTTACTAGTTTCCATAATTAAAAAGGGTTTAGGTTAATAAAAAATTAAATATCAGTTCTTCTGGGATGACGAAAGAAGGATATGATCCACAATAATAGAACTGCACCGATAACAGAGGTGAAAAGGCTACCCAGAAGGCCTGTGGTAGTAATTCCCAACAAGCCGAATACCCAGCCACCCAATACGCCACCTACAATACCTACGAGTAGGTTAATGAGAAGTCCGAAACCGCCTCCTCTCATAATCTTGCCGGCTATGAGTCCGGCAACGATTCCAATGATAATGTACCAAATAAAATACATAATATTAAGTTTTAGTTAAAATAATACTGTTGGAACAGATGGCTTGAGGAATCATATTAGACGGAAAACCATCGGTCCCGTTTTGAAAAAAAAACATGCTGTGTAAGAAAATGGTTTGGGTGTAAAAAAGGATTTAACAACAATTTTCATTTTAATAATAGGCTGGCTGGCCATATTAGTACTGTTTATATGTTTATCCTCTGTAGTGTTTTATTGCCAGGTAACTATGTCATGCAGTCAATATTTCAAACTTGTAATAGATAAAAGTTGTGGCTTAATATTTTGATAATAAATGATATAACTCCATATGTCGTTCTTTCTGATGGCCGTTGGCTGAAGATGTATAACAACCGAAGATGCCTTGATACTATGGTATTGAATTCTCTCAGAGTTGTTTATAAGTAAACATAATCCTTCTTTCATCGTTATAATCTACACATATAAAATTTATGATATGAAAGGATTATTGTTAATTGGAATTTTTATGTTTTGCCCCGTTTCCATCTTATGGGGACAGGATAGGATAAAGCAATACGCAGGGACAGCCATGCCGTATCCTGTTGTGAAAGACTCGTTTGGCTTTTTTCAGGATAGTATGGTTCCGTTTTATATTAATCATCTGGGAAGACATGGAGCGCGTTTTCCAACTTCAGGAAAGGCTTTGAATAGAGTGAAGGAGATTTTGGAATTGGCTCAGCGAGAAAATAGGCTAACATCAGGAGGGGTAACCTTGCTTTCTACAATACAGAATCTATCGGAAACTTTTGACGGACAATGGGGGAAGTTATCAGTGGTGGGAGAGGAGGAACAACGGGGTATTGCCAGACGTATGATAGAACGCTATCCACAGTTATTCAGTGATTCTGCCAAAGTGCAGGCAATTGCGACATATGTTCCCCGTTGCATACATAGTATGGATGCATTTCTTGCTTGTATGGTGGAGTTTAATTCTTCTTTACACATACAACGCAATGAAGGGAAGCAATATAATGATATTCTTCGTTTCTTCGATTTAAACCAATCTTATGTTGATTATAAAGAAAATGGTGATTGGCGTCCTATATACGAGACTTTTATGCGACGAAAGATTTCTCCTGCTTCTGTTATGAAAAACTTCTTTCTGGAATCAGGGCAGGAAACAGATAAGGAGGCAGAGGAATTTGTCATGGCTTTATTCTCCATTGCTGCCATACTACCAGATACAGGTACTCCGATAAATTTGGATGGTCTTTTCACAATAGGTGAATGGGATAATTACTGGCAGACTCAGAATTTGCGACAATATATGAGTAAAAGTTCTTCGCCGGTTGGGCGAATGTTGCCTGTTGCAATTGCATGGCCTCTGCTATCAGAATTTATTCATTCAGCTGATGAAGTGATAAAGGGCAAGTCGGATACCAGGGCGAACTTTCGTTTTGCTCATGCAGAGACAGTTATTCCTTTTGTAGCATTAATGGGTATAGAAGGAACGGATGTTAAAGTTGTTGTTCTTGATTCTGTATCTAAATATTGGAAAGATTATGAGATTGCTCCGATGGCTGCTAATGTACAGTGGATTTTTTATCATGACAAGGCTCGAGAAATATGGGTGAAATTTCTTTTGAATGAAAAAGAAATGACACTTCCTGTTTCAACTTCCCGTTTTCCTTATTATCGATGGGAAACTGTCTGCATGTATTTAAAGAAACGGGTTGAAATGGCGAAAAAGGTACTTGAATCTTTTTCAGATGATTGTAAATAAGGTAGATATGGGTTGAGTATTGGTGTGGTATGATTGTGATAGAATTGAAAAAGTATCTGTATTATCCCGGCGGTATAGAAATCATTATATACCGTCGGGATTTTTTTTGTTACATTGGATTTATATTAGTGGGGTGATTTGAGGATAAAGTGTGCGTACTATTTTTTCTCTTTTGCCAAATCAGCCAATTCATCCTTCTCAACGTAAATCGTTCGTGTTGGGAATGCGAAATCAATGCCTGCTTTATTGAATGAGTCTAGAATCTCCATATTTACATTTGAAGTTACCATTAAAATATCTCCCTGTTTTTCTATAAAATATATGTACATGATGTTCAGTGCAGAGTCTGTGTATTCTGTAAAAACAGCTGTGGTATCTGATGGTTTGGAAGATACATTTTCTATTCTTTTAGGAATGGCTTTCAGTATATTTAAAGCTTCTTTCATTTTTTCAGATGTTGTGTTGTATGTCAATCCAAGTTTCAAGACGACTCGACGCATCGGTTCGGAAGAGATATTTATGATAGAAGCATCTGTAACTTTATAATTAGGGAAAGTGATGATACGTTTATTGTAGTCCATGATTTTTGTACTTCGAACTCCAACATCAATCACAGTACCTTCGATATTATCCACGCGAATCGTATCACCTATGTTGAAAGGCTTATCTGTCAATATAGTGAAAGCGCCGAACACATTTTTTACAGTGTCTTGGGCTGCTAAGGCAAATGCGATACCTCCAATACCCAGAGTACCTAATAATGCACCAATATTGACTCCAATATTACTTAAGGCCATTACAAGACCGATTATCCACACAATGACCAGTATTGTCCGTCTGATAATGGGCATCATTTTGTTGTTTTGTCCATCCGATTGTCGTCCCCAGTAGATTTGCAATAAACTACTGGATAATCGGGCAAATATCCATGTGATATCCAGAATAATCAGTATCTTGTAAGCATTATCTATTACTTTTACAAAACTATCCGGAGAAACAAGCCTGTGAATAGCTATCCAAATACCTAATAACATAATTGCAAACTTGACGGGCGATTCTAAAGAATAATAAATTATATCATCCAGCCGATTATTGGTACGGGTGATAAATGGATTGAGTACTTTTCTGCTGAAGAATGATATTAACTTCATCAAAACAATTGTTCCTAAAATAATAAGTATGGAAATACCCCAGTCTTCTAAAGTATTTCCCCAGATTTCTCTTTCTAACATAGCTGGAAATTTTTTAATTAAACATTTTATGGAATATCCTTGATTTTGGATTATGTAAAAACAAACGGATAAAGAAAAATTCCTATTCATAATCAAGTAAATTATGTATATGAAAAGAAATATTAAGATAATTTGCATTACTCCATTGGAGATGGTTAAAAACATTGGAGGCGTTTTTATAATGCTTAATGTGATGTTGTGTTATACTTTTTTCTTACTAAACTATAATTTACATTTATAGTGGGAACTATCTTATTATTTATTTTGTTAAGTTACTCATCAATTTTAAATTAAATAGTTATGGAAAATGGAGTAATGATGCAGTATTTTGAGTGGAATCTTCCGAATGACGGAAAGTTGTGGAAACAGTTGAGAGAGGATGCGTCGCATCTACATGAAATAGGTGTGACAGCGATCTGGATACCACCTGCATATAAAGCAGATGAACAGCAGGATGAAGGATATGCTACTTATGATTTGTATGATTTGGGTGAGTTTGAACAAAAAGGAACTGTGAGGACTAAATACGGAACGAAAGATGAATTGAAGGAGATGATTGATGAACTTCACAAAAATAAGATTGCTGTATATCTGGATGTCGTTTTGAATCATAAAGCAGGTGGTGATTTTACGGAAAAGTTTATGGTGGTGGAAGTAGATTCTGATCAAAGAAATAAAGCTTTGGGGAAACCTTATGAAATACAAGGATGGACCGGATATAGCTTTCATGGACGTAAAGATAAATATTCGGATTTTAAGTGGCATTATTATCATTTTTCCGGGACTGGATTTGATGATGCTCGAAAGCGAAGTGGTATATTTCAGATTCAAGGAGAAGGAAAAGCCTGGAGTGATGGTGTAGATGGAGAGAATGGCAATTACGATTTTCTTTTATGTAATGATATTGACCTAGATCACCCTGAGGTTGTCGCCGAACTGAATCGTTGGGGCAAATGGGTTTCAAATGAACTTGATCTTGATGGAATGCGTTTGGATGCAATTAAGCATATGAAAGATCAGTTCGTTGTACAGTTTCTGGATACGGTAAGAAGTGAGAGAGGTGATGACTTCTATGCTGTGGGAGAATATTGGAACGGTGACTTGGAAAGATTGGATAATTATCTGGAAGCAGTAGGGCATAAAGTTAACTTGTTTGATGTTCCGTTACATTATAATATGTTTCAGGCATCACAAGAAGGAAAAGATTATGATTTGCGGAATATTCTGAAGAATACTTTAGTGGAGCACCATTGTGAACTTGCTGTGACTTTTGTTGATAATCATGATTCGCAGCATGGAAGTTCTTTGGAATCACAGGTTGAAGATTGGTTCAAGCCATTGGCATATGGTCTTATTTTTATGATGAAGGATGGTTATCCATGTTTGTTCTATGGTGATTATTATGGGGTGAAAGGAGAGAAATCGCCACATACTAAAATTATAGATATTCTATTGAATGCAAGGAAAAAGTATGCGTATGGTGATCAAGTTGATTATTTCGACCATCCATCAACCGTAGGCTTTATTCGTACAGGAGATGGGGAACATGTTAATTCAGGCTTGGTATTTTTAATCTCGAATGATGAAGCGGGAAGTAAAACGATGTGTTTAGGGAAAGAACATGCAGGTGAAGTGTGGTGCGAAATTACCGGAAGTATTCCGGATGAAGTAACTTTGGATAAAGAAGGAAATGGAGAGTTCTCTGTGGATGCGCGTAATCTTGCTGTTTGGGTAAAAAAAGCATGAGATGACGGAACAATTCATAGGAAAGAAAAAGTTAAGCCTATCCTTATTAATCAAGATTGTAAAGGATACCGGACAAGGGTTTATTGATGATAGTGTCACTAGATTAAGCGGATCGTTAGCTTATGCGACACTATTTTCAATTATCCCCTTTCTTTCTCTTTTAGTTACTATTGGGGTAGCTTTGCATATGGATTTGGCTAATCAGTTGTATATTCAGTTGGAACCGATAGTGGGAGCGGAGGTAATTGGGGCACTTCGCTTAATTATAGAAAATGCAGAAAGAACGGACTCTTCCGCATCTGCAGCTATTGTTAGCCTGGGAATTTCTATATTTGGTGCTACTACCATTTTTGCAGAAATACAAAGTTCCTTAAATTCGATTTGGGGAATAAAGGCCGTGCCAAAGAAGAGTTGGCTGAAATATATTCAGAATCGGTTACTTTCATTCTCGATAATTTTAGTATTTGCTTTCGTGCTTCTGATAACATTTAGTATAACCAATATTATTGGAGACTTGAGCAATAAGTTTATGGCCAGCTATCCGGAAGTGGCAGGGTTTATTGTGAAAGTTGTGGGACAAGTATTAAACATAGGTGTTACAGTTATTATTTTTGTATTGATTTTTAAGGTTCTGCCTGATGCAAAAATAAAAAGTAAGGATGTTTTTATTGGAGCTGTAGTGACAACGCTATTATTGTTGGTAGGGCAATGGGGAATATCCTTTTACATCGGAATTGCGAATGTAGGAACTATCTATGGTGCAGCGGCATTCATGGTTGTTTTTATTACATGGATTTATTATTCTGCCATTATTGTCTACGCAGGTGCAGAGTTCACTAAAGCATGGGCTAATGAAATGGGAAGCAAAATTTTCCCGGATGAATATGCGGTAGCAACGAAAATGGTTGAAGTACGTGAGCCTTGACAAGTGGAGGCCCTTGTTTTGCATTCCGGTCAATAATAGTAATATTAGTACTGGGGGATATCATAAACGACTTAAAGAATATCATGTCATACAAAGTATACCCCCGTAAAAGTAATCATCTAAATAATACCGTGGTTAAGAATTTCTTTTTGGGGTAAAAGAGAAAGAGCCCAATGCAATATCGGACTCTTTCTCAAATGAGTAAACAATTTACTGTCAAACTTTTTGGGGTAGTTCATTAGAATCTGTACCCATATCCCAGCATGATAGCTACATTGTCATCCTTGGCAAACATAAACCTAGCCTCGGCATTCAGATAACTACGTTCGGAGATAGGTAGTGTAATACCCCCTCCCAGATTAAAGGCGAATTTGGTGGAGTTGCTTCGGTCTATTTCTATTTCTTTACCGTCTACTTCCATACTCTTTTTCCCATAGAAATTATTTTGCATGCCGATGCCTGCAAGAGGGTATACGGAAAATCCCTGACCGTCTTTCTTGAAATTGAATACATAATGGAAATTCACGCTCACATCCAATCCGGTAATCTTGTCTTTAGGAAAATAGAAAGTTACATCCGGAGCAATCCGGAGATTATTCGCTATCGCGTAACGTCCTTGTACTCCCAAACCGAACCTCTCATAGTTCGTTTGATAACCGATGTTGCCCATCAAAGAGCCTTCACCTTTAACTGTTTGGGCATTTATGCCCACAGATGCCAATGCAATCATGGCCAGCAAGAATAATTTTTTCATAATTAAGGCATTTAGTTAATAAAATATTTATTTAAAAGAAGAATGATCTCCTTTTAATGGAAATAACAAACGTTTGCTTACATTTGTTTGCTATATATTGTTACATATACAAAGATTTTTGATGTTAAGATACGAGCGCTTTTCTCAATTTTTTATAAAGCAAAAAATGATGTTAATTCCGTTTTTATGCCCCGAACCATTTTTTTTAATGCTGTGTTTTTAGTATATGGCAGGGATTAAAGTTGGTTACATTTGAATTGCCAGTTTGTAGAGAAAGGAGCAAGTGGTATATTACATTGTCGTAACTGACTGAACCTGCATTGTTACGAAAGGATAAAATATCAGGATTGTTTCATTATTAAAATCTACAGCCATGAAAAGTCTAAGTTTTGATTTGCGGATCAGGCTAATAGCCAGTTCTGTCATCGGGGCAATCGTTTATTTCTTTTCAAGTTCCCGCAGGTAGGTAAAGTGATAATAAAATAAAGGATCGCAGGATATGCCTTTATATTGGAAATAAGCGGATGATATATCTATCTATATATTTACATGTAAATTTCAGAACTGAGTGTGTTACTTTAAAAAATAGTTTATGTATTTTTTATGGTACATTATTATCGGGACTTATAACAGAAAGAAAATTGAACTTTAATTATTTTAATCGTTTAAAACCAACTTAATTATGGAAAATAGAAATTCTAGTTTATGGATCGGCCTGGGAATAGGTACGGTCATCGGTACTCTGGCTTATCGTTTCTCACGTACTTCAAAAGCCAAGAAATTGAAGGAAAAAGTATTTAACGCTTTTCATAAGATAACCGGTCAGACGGAAGACCTGTTAGATGAAGCTAAGGAAAAAGTGGCGGATACCGGAAAAGTTGTAGTGGATAAGGCAGCCGATAAAGTTCAAGATGGCGCTGATGCTGTAAAGGACGCATTGAAAGATGCGAAGAAAGATGTCAAACAAGGAGCTGAAAAGGCCAAGACAGAAATAAAGGAAGGGTATGAAGATGTAAAAAAAAGAAGCAAGTGAAAACTTAATTGATTTTTTTATATATCATTCTGTTAGTAGTAATATCTTATATAAAGAAGAATTATGATTGGATTTGTAATATGGATTATAGGATTGGTCTTAACTATCAAAGCTACTCTAGAAATATGGTGTATTCATGCGCCGGCGAAAAGAAGGTTAATAGCCATTATCCTGGTAGTTTTGACCAGTTGGGTAGGATTGTTGTTCTATTACTTTTATGGTAAGCTTCGTATGGCACAGTGGCTGGGCACCGGTCTTGAAAGGTATTGATGGTCACATAGCTGTTTATGTTGAATAGATAGGAATATCCCAAAATAAAAATGTGTTGGTTGATAGAAGTGACCGATTTATTTTTGTTTTGGGATGTTTGTATAGGAGTATACAAAGGTAATGTCAAAAGTATATGAGACTTGTCATTATGATAATATTTTAGGTACGGATTACGCGGGGTAAATTAAAACCGTGAAATCCGTACCTAAAAGAATGCACAGAGAGAGGTATTTTCTTCTTGTCTGTCTTACCAATATTTTTCGATTCTATCATAGCCGAAAACGTGACTACGTTCATCTTTGATATCTTGCAGCTTATGACAAATTATTTGCGCTCCGATCATGCTGAAAGTGATTCCATTTCCGCCATATCCCAGATCGAAAAATATTCGTTCCTTGCCGGGCCAATTGCCGATGAAAGGTAGCCCGTCTTTGGTGCTACTGAAGGTACCGCACCATGCCATTTCTGTTTTGAAAGGGATATCGGGGAATAGTTTTCTGATTTTTCTCTCCAAGATACGGATTTTCTTTCTGAGTAGTGAGTCACGGTGTTCTGGATCGCTGAACTTTTCATCCTCACCACCTACAATAATACGGTTTCCGTCGGTGGTACGGATATAAAGATATGGATCGGCTGTTTCCCAAATCAGGTAATGTTCCGGCCAGAGATATTCGGGGGCTACCGGATGTGATATGAGTGCATAAGTAGAAGTCAAATCCATAATTTTTTGGGGAAGGAATTGTCCGGCCTCAAATCCGGTGGCTACGATTACATATCCGCACTTAATTTTATTTCCTTTGTCTGTTATCATGATACAGCCATCAGATGTTTCAGTGCACTTTTTTATGTTGGTATGGGTAAAGACCTTCAGACCGTTCTCCTTCATATGATAGGTGAGCAGTCCGGTTGCAGCTCTGTAGGCATCCATCTGTGCGGATGTTTCATTCACCAGGGCATTGCCGGGCACTTTCACCTTATATCGTTTTCTGATTTCTTGTTTTTTGAGCAGATTGACCGGCAATTCATGCTTTTGCCGTATTTCGTATTCTTGTTCCAGAAGTTTGTTGTCTGCCGAGCAGCTGGCATAAAAGACGCTGGACAATTGCTCAAATCCGGCATCGACACCTGTTTCCTTTAGTACTTTCTTTATATCAGAAATGGATTGCAGGCATGCATGATAGGCGGTTGCTGCATTTTCTTCGCTGATGATTTTTGCCATCCGGCAGAGAGGTACGTCTATTTCATATTGTAGTAAAGCGGTACTTGCAGCAGAGCTTCCGGTTGCGATGCTGCGTTTGTCAATCACGCAACATTCTATTCCGGCACGACACAATTCGTGTGCCATCAAAGCGCCTGTTATACCCGAACCTACGATGACGATATCTGTTGACAGATCATCCTCCAAAGGGTGGAAATAGTCCAATAGGGAATTTCTGACGATCCAATAGGGTAAACCTGAATGTAAGTCCATAATATATTTTGTTAATTCCCCCTTACTTTCTTCCTGTTGAGAAACAGGAGTGAAGTAAGGGGGGAGTGAGAAATGGGAAAGCCGTTTTATTGAAATTTGCTTTCCGTTTACGGTAGTAGATTATTTGCCTTCTTCGATAGTACAGATGCTGACACGGTTCCAGTCCGGTTCGGAGAACATATCACCGATTCCTTGTCCTTCGGCGGTAATGCGGGTGTCGTTAATCTTGTATTTTTTTACAAGTATAGACTTCACAGCTTGAGCACGTGCTTTTGCCAGTTTCTCATTGAAAGCGAGGTTACCTTCGGGAGAGGCATATCCTTTGATGACGACTTTAGCTTCGGGATGTTTTTTCATGTAAATGGCTACACGTTCCACATTAGGCAGTTGGGAAGCATCAACCACAGACTTTCCTTGTCTGAAGGTAATGATGGATTCTGGAATGCGGTTGGTTTTTACCACGGTTTCTATGTTGGCAGCTTGGGTTCTGCAATCTGCCAATTCCTTTTGTAAGTTGTTGGCCTGTTGTACGGCATTGCTCAGTTGCATGTCCTTGTCGTTCAGTTGCGACCGCAGGCGGTTGACTGCATCATTTAGCTCGCCTACTTCTACTGGGTCGTAAGGCTTCACTGTTGTGAAATGATGTGAGCCGTTGCTGCACATGAAATGGTAGGTCAGTCCGGCAGTCAGTTCAAAAGTGGCATTGTTGGCGTTGAAACGGCTTTTAGTTTTGCTGAAGTCTCCTTGCATATCATATACGATAGCTGGTTTGATACCGAGTGTCCATGCTTTTTCCTCGCCTAGGTTGAAGTTCAAGTTTAGACCAAGGCGTGTAGACCAGGAATTTGTATCACCGGGGCCATTCTGATAGTAATGTAGCCAGCCGATACCTGTCAGAGTCTCGATTTCAAAAATGCGTGGTTCGCCCATATAACCTCCAAAGAGATTCATCAGGTTGACTTTACCGAGTAAGCTCACTTCGGAAGCATCAAATGCAGTTTTGCTGGCTGAGGTATTTACATATCCCATACCTTGAATACCTAGACCGAATATAGGAGTAAGTTGTTTTCCGATTCCGAATCCGAAGGCCGGTCGGGCATTTTTTAAGAAGGAGCTGTGAGTCAAAGGGGTTACAGCACCAGCTTTCAGTTCAATAGACCAGTTATCACCAGGGCGTGTGCCTTCAAGGGCCGTACGGTCATTTTGCGCATGCATGGTAAGAATACTCATGCTTAGTGCTAAAACAAAGATAGATTTTTTCATAATTAAATAAATTAATAGTAATACAATAAATATGTCACACACGTTGTACTGTCTGTTGTGTAGTTATGACTGTGCATAATCTAATGAATTACTTTGTCATAACCTTTGTTTAAAAAACAGCCCGTTAAAAAGGATGGTTCGAAAAATAGAAATGGATTTAACATCTATTTAAGAAGTCGGAGGGTGCCAGAAACCTGTATTGGCAGTGAAAGTACATCATAGATATATAAGGTGCAAATTCTTGGATTTATATATAACGGTATCAAATACAACTTTATATATACATGCGTTTTTTAACACAAATGTCTGTTTAAATGACAAATATTTATCAAACAAATATTCTTTCAATACTGTTTTTTTATAGAGATACAAATCATAGTATTAATTAAAAACCTGACAATTATGAAAAAATTAAGTTTCGCAGAACTGAAGGGCAGAGTGTCCTGGGGCAGTGTTTTTGGCGGTGTCATGACTGTATTGGCAATATCCGTGTTGTTGTCTATTCTAAATTCAAGTATCGGATTGTTTATGTTTGATCCTTTGTCTGGACATCCGGCTTCAGGCATAGGTACTGCTGTAGGGATTGGTTCCGCCGTCATTCTGATTACTGGCATGGCTGCAGGTGGTTTTGTTGCTGGAAAACTGGCCGGTATGGATGGAATGATACATGGATTTTTAGTTTGGGCTACCACACTGATTGTTGCCGTCGTATTAGGTGTTTTTTTGGCAGCTGGTGCGGTAAAAATGACTGCAAATGCACTTGGGGCTGTTTCATCAGTTACGGGCAGTGTCTTGTCCGGAACAGGTAACGTTGTCGGAAGTGGTATTTCTGCATTGTCTGAAGAAGCGGAAGAAGTATTTGGAAAGATTCATTTCAATGCAACTCTGAAAGAAGAAAACATACCACAGAATATACGTGCTGCACTTGTCAAGAGCAATGTGAAAGAATTACACCCGGACTATCTCAAGAAGCAATTGGAGGAGGTAAAAGATGACTTAAGCAAATCCGTCAAGACAATTGTTGCTTCTCCTCAGGATACGGACGAGGCGGTTAATGATTTTTTGGAACGTTTGAAACAACGTGCGGAAAATCTTAGCCAAAATATAGACCGGAATGATTTGGCTAAGGCTATAGCTAACAATACTAATATGTCTAAGACGGAAGCGGATAAGACAGTCGAACAGTATATGAATCTGATAGATAATGCACGTATAGAAGCAGGAAAACAGATGGACAACTTGGAAGCAAATTTGCAGAAAGCCGTACAAGAATGGAAAGAGATTAAACACAAAGCGCTGGTGGCTGCTGATAAAGCAACGGACGCAGCCGCGCGGTCTGCCCTGATTTCATTCTTCGCTATTTTGTTCGGGGCTGTATTGTGTTGCGCCACTGGTGCTTATGGTAGCAGAAAAACACAGGAAAGAGTCGATATCTGATAATTGGAAAGAATTAGGTAGAATATCTCTTATAGTCTTATCTGAATTATCCCTATGTGTCTTGGCTAGACTACTCCTTAAAAAATCCCGGTATGTCTTGCACATCGTTCCAGTCAGGAAAACCGGAAAGATTAGAACTAAGGAGGAATGAACTGGTCAAGACACTGGGGGTAGGTTAGTGGGATTTTTATTATCCATCAATCTTCTGGCAAATTTATTAAATTTGCTTGGGCTTACATTGTAATATTTCTTAAGTACTTCACGGAAGTATTTTGCACCAATGGTACTTCATGGAGAGTACATGGAATTTCCGGTGCGTTGCGTAAAAGAAACGCCTTGATGAGTAAATAACTTTTTTGAAATCACCACACTAACATCTTCCGCCTATAATCCACGGATAGCCAATATTGACGTTTTAATGTATCCGACAAGAAAGAACGCTCAATCAACGCCTTTACCATCTGATTTTCTTTTGCAAATGCATCTAATTCTCGTTTTACAACCCGCTCTGGAAGTCCAATACGGCAACCGAATTCTTCGAAATCGGTTCTACTCACTTGATACTTATCCGAAAGTTTCATGCCTTTGCGGAACGAATCTTTGTCAAGGGCAAAAATGCGGGGCTCTACTAAATGTAAGGAAATGTTTATCAAATCGTAAGCTGGCGAAAGACCATATTCCTCATTTCTATCAATCAGCGAAAAATTCTTTAGATGAGCATCGCCATTGAGAGTGATAAAGTCAAAATGGCGAGTAATGTAAGTTGCTTCATCATTCTTGAAAAAACAAAGCACAAATATAAACTCTCCGTATCTACCACTATAGCAAATTGGGGTTGTACACTCGACAGAGAGATACGTCCCACATTGCGAATTGCCTCTTTTGTCGTCCTCGTCATTTTATACTCCGAATTCTCCGGATATACTACTGTGTTTTCTTCCTTTTTTTGTGGGTAAATTTACGATATGGTGTATATGGGTAAATGATGATTCATTCCTGCAAGGTATGTAGCCTGTTATACGAGAAAAATATAAGTATGAAAATGCCATAGTAAGTGTTCATTTGAGCTTTATAGAAGTTGCCGCATCTTTGCAACGTTAACGTTAGCGAAGAGATTTTGAACATGATTTATTTAATTTAAAAAGTAGAACAACTATGAGTATTTTGTACAAGAAGGTTTGGCGGTTTCTGAATCCGCTGGACAAGAAGTCGATAAAGAAAGTATATCCGGTAATCACCTATAAATATGGTGTGGCGATGGATCTGAAGCAGATTGCGAAAAAGATCAGCCGACTTTCCGGTGTGAGTGAAGGTGTGGTGAACTCTGTGTTGAAAGATTTCCGCACGGAGTTGAAAGAAGAACTACTCTTTGGAAGGTCGGTAAACATTGACGGACTGGGATATTTTTATCTTGCCGCCCGTAGCAAGGGTACGGAGACGGCAGAAGCGTTTACGGCGAATGATATCACCGGTTTGCGCGTCTGTTTTCGTGCCAATAAGGAAATCCGTATTACGGCTAACGGAAGCACCCGTTCCGAAGGACTTAGCCTCAAGGATGTGGACCGCATCAATGATGAACTTCCGACCGAAGAAGGCGGCTCGTCGTCAGGTGACGGAGGAATAGAAGAAAATCCACTGGGATAGGGTTTAAAGCCGAAGACGTTGAAAATTAACAATTAACAATTAAAGAATTAATAATTAAACAATTGTATTTATGAAGAAGTCTGTTTGGAAGAAAATCCTGAAAGTGGTGATGGCTATTGTTTCGGCCGCACTGGGAGCACTGGGAGGCGGTGCGATGAAATGATAGCGAGGATGTAAAGGCCGAGTTAAACTAAGAGAAAGGGAAGTGTCGGAATTCAGGCACTTCCCTTTACTTTTACGGGACTTTCCTTGCTACAGAGAAGCGGTGAGCCTCTTTTCTTTTGTAGATTACTAACTTGTATCTGGAAGCCTTATCTATGTTAAAGTAGCGAAATTGTTACTCTTTTATTTGGCATAAAGTAACAAATATGTTACTTTTGTAGCGTCTAAAAGTTCTTTGAGATATGAAAACATCAGAACTGAAAAGGGTGCTAAGTGCAAACGGCTGTTATTTTGTCAGTCATGGAGGTAGGCACGACCAGTGGTTTTCACCTATAACAGGTAAAACCTTTGTAGTTCCACGACATGATAGCCAAGAAATACCCAAAGGCACAGAAAAAAGTATCAGGAAGAAAGCAGGGGTATAATCCCCCTGCACTTCCTTATATTCTGTATTCTAATATCAATAAGAACTTTTAGTTTTAACCCAAATAAAAAGCAAAGGATATGAAAGTAACGGCTATTGTAGAAAAAGGCAGTGACGGGCTTTATTCCATCTATTCAGAGCAGGAAATAAATAATCATAGCTTTGGTGGGTATGGCGAAAGCGTTGAAGCTGCAAAGGCTGATTTTATGCTAAGTATAGATGAGGCTAAAGAAATGGTAAAAGAAGAAACAGGCACATTACCAAATGAATTTACCGATTTACAGGTAACTTTCAAATTTGATATAGCCTCTTTCTTTAATTACTTTGATTGGATTAATGTTAGTAAGTTTGCCCAGTATGCAGGTATCAATGAAAGCAAAATGAGGCAATATAAAAGCGGTGTAGCCTTTGCGGGAGAAAGAACCACTAACAAAATATTAACAGCTATAAAGAAAATGGGGACTGAATTAAGTTCAGCCTCACTATAATCAAAGACTTTTAGACAAAGCTTTGCCCGTGTAGGATTATTCTTGCACGGGTTTTCTTTTGAAGGAAAATATTTACTACCTACACTCTTTAGATACCTGAGCAATTATACTAAAGTCCCCCTATGTAAATAATAAATAAAAATGCACGAGAAAAACCCCGTCACTTATTGTGTTTTCTCTCGAATAACTTTACCTTTGTTTCATTAACTCAAAAACCGGTAAGTCATGAAATACAAATTATTAGTTCTTGATGTGGACGGAACCCTGCTCGATAGTGAAAAGAAAATCAGTAAGCGCACGCTGGCCGCCTTGTTGAAGGTGCAACAGATGGGCGTGCGTATCGTGTTGGCTTCCGGCAGACCGACGTATGGCCTGATGCCTATTGCCAAAACTCTGGAACTGGGCAATTACGGAGGCTTCATCCTCTCCTACAATGGCGGGCAAATTATCAATGCGCAAAGTGGCGAACTACTCTTTGAGCGTAGGATAAACCCCGAAATGCTGCCCTATCTTGAAAAGAAATCCCGTAAGAACGGGTTTGCTATTTTTACGTATCACGAAGATACCATTATCACCGACTCGCCTGAAAACGAGCACATACGCCGCGAAGCCGAGCTGAATGGCTTGAAGATAATTGCCGAAACCGAATTCTCGATAGCGGTGGACTTTGCCCCTTGCAAGTGCATGCTGGTAAGCGATGACGAAGAAGCCCTCGTGGGACTGGAAGACCACTGGCGCCGGAGGTTGAACGGAGCGCTGGATGTATTTCGTTCAGAACCCTATTTCCTGGAAGTGGTGCCCTGCTCCATTGATAAATCCAATACGCTGGGCGCCTTGCTTGAGAAGTTAGGCATCAACTCTGAAGAAGTCATCGCCATCGGCGACGGAGTTTGCGATGTCTCCATGATACAATCCGCCGGACTGGGTATCGCTATGGGAAACGCCCAAGACTCGGTGAAGGTCTGTGCCGACCGCATCACCGCCTCCAACGATGAAGACGGCGTGGCCGAAGCCGTGGAGAAAGCGATACTTGCCGAAATCCGCCCCGCCGACGTGCCCCTGGAGCAACTCAACCAGCGTGCCCGCCATGCATTGATGGGAAATCTGGGCATACAATACACTTACGCCTCCGAAGATAGGGTAGAGGCCACCATGCCCGTGGACGAACGTACGCGCCAACCTTTCGGCATCCTGCACGGAGGTGCCAGCCTGGCATTGGCCGAAACCGTGGCCGGACTGGGTTCCATGATACTTTGCAATCCGGACGAAATAGTGGTCGGCATGCAGGTCAGCGGAAACCATATCTCCTCCGCCCATGAGGGGGATACGGTAAGGGCTGTTGCAACTATCGTGCATAAAGGCCGCTCCTCGCATGTGTGGAATGTGGATGTGTTTACTTCCACGGCCAAGCTGGTGTCTTCGGTGCGTGTAGTCAATAGCATACTGAAAAAGGGATGATCGAAAATGAATTGGACAACGGGCCACAAGAACTACCCGTTGAATCCGTTAAGAAGAACAATACCCGGACCCTCGTAAAAAGAACACTTGCGATTGCCGGTTTAGCCTTGGTTGTATATTTTTTGTACTCCATTGTTCACCTGTTTGTTTCGCCCGACCGCAACATTCAGCAAATCTACCTGGTGCCCGAAGACGCGGCATTTATCATCCAGTCCTCGGCGCCCATCGACGATTGGGCAAAGTTCAGCGGAAGCGCAACCTGGCAATGCCTGAAGCGGGCGAAAGCCTTCGAGGACGTCACCCGGAATGTGGAAACGCTCGACACTGTGGTCCGAAGCAATAAAATGTTGTTATCGCTTGTGGGCAAGCGGGATATGCTCATCTCGATCCATAAAGTCCGTGCCCGCGATTGGGATTTCCTGATTGTGCTGGACATGCAAAAGGCCTCCAAGATGGACTTGTTGAAGGATCAGCTTGAAACGGTGCTCACCATGGCGGGCAGTTCCGTAACCAACCGGATGCACAACGGGATTAACATCCTCGAAATGCGCGATCCGGATACACGCGATATTTTTTATTGCGCCTTCGTGGACAACCATTTTGTAGGTTCCTATACCTCCAAACTTGTAGAATCGGCCATCGACTCACGCAACAAGCCCAAAATCGGTCTCGATCATTCTTTTATCGAAGCCGAAAAACTGGTGTCCGGCAAAGGACTTGTCCGCGTTTTTATCAATTATGCACGCCTGCCCCAATTCCTGAATATTTATCTGGGAACCGGGAACGAGTACATCGATATGTTCAGCAATTCCATGGATTTTGCCGGACTCTATTTCAATACCGACCACAAACGGATGGAGGTGAAAGGATATACCTTGCGGAAAGACACCGTCGATCCGTACATCATGGCCTTGCTGAACTCGGGTAAGCACCGGATGAAAGCACACGAAATCCTGTCCAGCCGGACGGCACTCTATACCAACATCGGTTTCAGCAATCCGGTGACTTTTGTAAAGGAACTGGAGAATGCACTCGCGGTCCACGATCCGCAATGGTGCGAATCTTATAGGAGTTCCCGGAAGAAGATTGAAAGCCTGTTCGACATCTCTCTGGAAGAAAACTTCCTGAGCTGGATGTCGGGAGAATTTGCCATCACCCAATCCGAACCGGGGCTGTTGGGGCACGATCCGGAACTGATTCTGGCCATCGGCACCAAAAGCATCAAGGACGCCCGTAAGAATATGGAGTTTATAGAAAAAAAGCTCAGGCGGCGCACCCCGCTCCGGATAAAGACGGTTGATTATAAGGGATTTGAAATCAACTATGTGGAAATGAAAGGCTTCTTTCGTTTGTTCTTTGGAGGGCTGTTCGACAAGTTCGAAAAACCCTATTACACGTACGTGGACGATTATGTGGTGTTTAGCAACAAAGCCTCGTCTCTGCTCTCATTTATAGAAGATTACGATCAGAAGAACCTGTTGAAGGATAATCCGGGCTTTAAAAATGCCTTCTCGTACCTGAATTCGAGTTCTACCGTTTTCTTATATACGGATGTGCATAAGTTTTATTACCAGTTGAAGCCTATGATGAATGCCGTTACGTGGGGAGAGATACAATCAGACAAGGACATTGTCTACTCATTTCCCTATTGGACCATGCAGATTACGGGAGACGGTCAGTCCGCCTCGTTGCAATGCGTGATGGACTATAAACTTTATCAACCGGAAGAAGCGGCCGTAGCGGTGGTAGTGGATGATGAAGCCGACGAAGTAATGAACGAAGATGCCGAAACGGAGAAGGAGCAAATGAATGAGTTGCAACGTTTCTATGTTGAGAAATTTGAGGGCAACGTCTTGCGGGAGTTTTATCCCGAAGGAGCGCTGAAGAGTGAAGCGGAAGTGAAGGATGGAAAGCGCCACGGACGCTATCGCGAATATTATGAGAACGGCAAACTGAAACTCCGCGGAAAATACGGAGATAACATACCCAAGGGCACATGGAAGTACTATACGGAGGAGGGAGAGTTTGAACGGAAAGAGAAGTATTAAAAAAGAGAAAAACAATGCTTGCATATACCTATATTGAACACGGAAAATTTGAACTTATAGAAAAACCGAAACCCGGGTTGAAAGCCCCCCGAGACGCCATTGTCCGCGTGACGCTCGGTAGCATCTGCACCAGCGATTTGCACATCAAGCACGGTAGCGTGCCGCGTGCCTTGCCCGGAACCACGGTGGGGCACGAAATGGTAGGCATCGTGGAGCAAGTGGGCGCGGACGTCACTTCCATCAGGCCCGGCGACAGGGTTACGGTGAACGTAGAAACCTTTTGTGGAGAATGCTTCTTTTGCCGACACGGATATGTGAACAATTGCACCGATGCCAATGGCGGTTGGGCACTGGGTTGCCGCATCGACGGAGGTCAGGCCGAGTACGTCCGCGTGCCTTATGCCGACCAGGGACTGAACCGTATTCCGGATGCGGTGAGCGACGAACAAGCGCTCTTTGTGGGCGACGTGCTTGCCACGGGCTTTTGGGCGGCTCGCATATCGGAGATTACCGAAAAGGATACGGTGCTCATCATCGGCGCCGGCCCTACCGGAATCTGCACCCTGCTTTGCGTGATGCTCAAGCACCCCCGCCGCATCATTGTTTGCGAGAAATCTCCTGAAAGAATACGCCTTGTGCGTAAACATTATCCGGACGTACAGGTGGTGGAACCGGAGGATTGCCGGGAGATTGTGTTGCGGAGTAGCGATCATGGCGGAGCCGACGTCGTGCTCGAAGTGGCAGGAACCAACGACACCTTCCGTCTGGCGTGGGAGTGTGCACGCCCCAATGCCATCGTCACCGTGGTGGCCCTCTACGATCATCCCCAGGTGCTTCCCTTGCCCGATATGTACGGAAAAAACCTGACCTTCAAGACCGGTGGCGTGGACGGGTGCGATTGCGCCGAGATACTTCGCCTGATCGAAGAAGGCAAGATAGACACCACGCCGCTTATCACACACCGCTTCCCGTTGAATGAGATTGAGGAGGCTTACCGGATTTTTGAAAATAAACTGGACGGGGTGATGAAAGTTGCGGTGTCTGAAAGA